>JACCDW010518946.1_pt1 | contig 61880 bp, 88 predicted proteins | sample 7449781 | NCBI WGS metagenome assembly JACCDW01 (sample SAMN15323449, study PRJNA562643) | freshwater metagenome | isolation source: river surface water | place: USA:Blue River Watershed | collected 2017-08-18
AATCAAATACTGGAGCCTTCGTATCTGGTCGTAAGTAAGCATTGATGATGAGTTCAAGTGTCTTGACCCATCCTTCTCTGGTGTCTGGTACGACATATGTCTCTTCTCCTTGTGGTGCATAAATTGTGAAATCTTTATCTGCACCCTTGTCATCAAAACCAACACCAACGCCAAGCATTGATGCTTCCATAAGGAAAGTGAATGGTTTAGCAGGGTCGTTCTTTGTCATTTCTTTTGTTGAAACAAATGCACAGTTTTGTAGTGCAGCAGAGTTGCGCTGTGTATTAACAAGTGGTGTTCCCATAACCCAAAGTCCACGACCTGGAGGTGACCACTTTAACTCGAACAAACGCTCAAATGCTTCTTTAGCAGATGCTTGTGCACGAGAGTCATTCCAAGGAAGTCGCTGTGATTTAGCGTGGTCTTTTTGGATTGAATACATTCCGTTGATTACGCGCTCGCAAACATCGGTCCATGTTTCTTTTGTGCCATCTTCTTTTAAGCGAGAGTATGTGCGAAGAAAAGTAATCTCTCCAACAGAGTTTCCTGCTGCATCCCTATAACCAAAAGGTGCTTTCTTGTCCTTATACCCGCCTACGAATTCTTCCGATAGTTTAAAAGAAAATGAGACAGACATATAAAGACTCCCTTAATAAATGATGAATGATGTGTATTTCGTCCTACGGTATTAAACCCTAGAAACTAATCTTACAGTAACTTACAGGAGTGTAGGTTGGTCTGTCGCGTCGTTGTCTGAGGTGTTCATATCTAACACAATTGTTTTTGCTATCTCAAGTCCAAATAACAAGTGTGGTGATAGGTTACTTTCACGAACAATATTAACTTTTCTTTGTATATCTTCAGCAATTTTAAGTCGCGTTTCATATTCAATCCTAGAGCGTTCTTGCTCGTAAGTGCTCCATTGAATAGATGTGTAATCGCTATCCATCGCTAACCCCTTCTTGAATACTGCTCTGTTGAAGTGATGAACATATCATATGTAGTTACAGGTATTCCGCACGCTTGTGCAACCTCAACCTCTAGTTTAGCCCCAGACGAGTCTTCCCATCCATCAAGCGTAACTACAAGGTCTGCTTCAAGAACCGCTTTAATATCTGTTTTCATATAAACTTCTTTAGGAAGATTCATGTCACCATCAAAACATTCTGATGGGTCAAAAACTTTAAAACCATAATCGCGTAAAACTTTTGCTGCTTTTCTAAATGCAGGATAGTTAAACTCTGGATAACCAGTCATAGGTCCTGACAAATAAATCATTTTGTCCTTAATGTACAAAGCAGTGGGTTGGAAAACTACTAAACCAACCCACCACTTTATAACTTTGTTTTACTTTAATTTAATAATAGCAGCCCAAGTTTTTGGACCGACAACACCATCAGCAGCACCAAGTTTTGGATTTGCTTTCTGGAATGCAACTACTGCCTTCTTAGTGACAGGACCGTAAATACCATCTGGCTTTGGAACACCAAGTTTTTGCTGAATGGTCTTAACGTGAATACCTGATTCACCTGGGTCAATTGTTTCACCTGGATATACAAGTGGGTCAGTGACAGGTGCCTTAGCAACCTTTGGTGCTACTGGGTTTGCAGTTGAACCTGCGTAGTCAGGACGACCCCAACCAACAATTCCCATAAGAAGTTTCTTTGGATTGTTCTTGCGGAATGCACGTTCTTTCTTGCAAGTTTCTCCGCCATTTCGCTGGTCTCCCTTTGGATTTCCAGCGGTGTTTCCTTCAATAGTTGTGCATAGACCTGACTTAGCATCTACCTTTGCAATGATTCCAACGTGACTAATCCGGTCAACGCCGTCTCCTGGGAAATCAAAATAAACAATATCTCCTGCTTCAGGAACATTCACTCCATCATTATCAAACCAACGCTTCTGCTTCTTAAATGCATCTGCACCTGCAACAGTTGAAACTGTATTAGGAACCTTTACACCTGCTTCATTAGCGCACCACATAACAAAACTTCCGCACCAAGGCTGAAAGTTTACTTTTGTAAAAGCGCCATACTTTGTTTGATTATCTTTCGGACCTTCAATAGTTCCGATTTCTGCTGTTGCAACCTCGATTAGACGGGCTGCGGTACCTTGAGCGGCGGCCATATATTCTCCTTATTTAGTCTTCTGACTGAATTGCTAAGTCTATTGTACAGGTGTGAGCGACTACCAAAATATCTTTTCCACCGCACTCTAAACATTCAATAGGCTCAACTTTATAGTGTTTTTCAATGACTTTGAGTATCTGTGCTACTTCCTCTTTCATAAGAGAAATCTGCGAGTCATCATCGTTTTTATTGAATTCAATTGGGTTGTCATCAATGTTCCAACCGTTAAGTGTCATTAACTCTTCAACGATTCCATCTAAGTCTGGAAACATTGGATTACTGCCTCCGTTACTCATCGGATGCCCTTCCTACTAATACATGACCGACAGGGAAGTTGGCTGCCCAAAAAGCAAGGCAGTCTGTTGCGTAGAAGTAATAGACTTTCATAGCCCAAGTCAGTACAATTGTTCCATCTCCGTTGACCTGTGTGCGGAAGTGCCCTGGGCAGTTGTCCCAACTACACTGTAAATTTAAGTCAAACATAGGAAAATCCTAACAGGTGAGGTAGACTAAAACGGCTATGAGAAAACATTATGATGTAATTATTGCGACCCCTGGTCATTCAATGCACGCTTCGTATGTTGATAGTTTGATGCGAACCGTTGAAGTTTTGAACCAAGAGGGTATTAGTTTTGTCTTGTCAAATGCCTACTCTAGTTATGTTCCCCATGCAAGAGAATTCACTGCTCTAGGTCAGGGAAGCCATGTCTGGGATTCCAACGACATTTATAGAGGTGTTTCCTACAAGAAGATTTTCTGGATTGATTCGGATATGGGTTGGGACCCTGAAGACTTCCTGAAGATATATAGAAGTGATTTAGAAATTGTTTCTGGCATCTATGCCACCGACCTTGCTGGAAGTGTGGCAGTTTCCTACCCTAATGAGAATGGGTTACCAACTAGGGTGAACAAGGTTGAGTTTATGCTACATGACTTGCCAGTTGAAGTTTCTGGTGTAGGATTCGGGTTTGTGGCAATGAAGATAGGGGTCTTCGAGAAGATTGACCGACCTTGGTTTGGGGCTGAAAGTTTCGTGATGGATAACGGAATGGTCGTCAATTATGGGGAAGACTACTCTTGGTGTGTTAAAGCGCAACGGGCTGGATTCAAAATTTGGGTTGACCCCCTAGTCCGAGTAGGTCATAACAAGGAAATTGTTTTCCGAGCCGACTAGTTTTTTCTTGCTAGTATCTGCTAAAAAATCTCGCTAGTATCCTTAAATTTTCTTGCTAGTATCTGGGTTGCACTATCTCTAAAATGGTCTAAATTGGACGGCTTAAATATGAACTTATAGGATAGGTTGCTAACAAAGATTTTATACTTTGAGGTAGATATTTCTTGCTAGGTCCACTAAAATACAATACATAAATATACAAATACATATTAATAAATACTACAGCGCGGAAAAAATTCACATACGCGTCACGCATTATTAGTTTGTTTTTGTTGTATTGTGTATAGTGTTTAGTTATTAGTTATGTTATACTTATTGAAGAATAGACAGAATAGATTCGAGGGTTATAGGATGAAGTCAAATGAAGGAAGTGACGATGTGACTGACGACTATCTTGATGCCAGAGGGATTCCAACTTCTGTCTGCCCTAGATGTGGATGTGATTGGTTGATGGCTCCAATAAGACTTCACCCAGATACTTACACAATTGCCATGTGGGGAACAAAAGGATTCTGTTATTCATGTAAAGCAAAACTAACAATAGGAACTCCACCTGATGCAATTGATGAATGGTCGGAGAGAATGGAAAGTGAAGGAGAGACAGATGACGACTGAGTTACAAGTTATTGAAGGTGGAGGATTTCCTGAAACCTTAAAGCGAGAGTTGGTTGAGGAAGCCGCTTATGCTCTGATGAAGAGATGGTTCCCAAATCGTTTGCCTACAGGAGAAGACTACCTAAAGTGGGTTGAGATTTCTGTGGCAGATGCGACTGCTGTGGTTGAACATTTTGTAGATTCAGGGATTCTAACCGAGGAGAAGAAATGACCCTAAAGGTTTCATTGACAGTTTTAGATTTCCTTTTAGTTTATTTGTTTGCAGTAGTTGGAACACTTAATGCTATATGGATTAGAAACTTCAAAGAACGACAAAAGCGCAAGGCCATGATTGAAATGTTCATAGACCATGTGTCTGAACAGATTAAGACCGAAGAAGATTTTAAAGACATAACCAAACGGTTAAGACGAGAGATGGGAGAGGACGATGAGTAATCCCCTAGAGAGAACGGGGTTAGACCTAAAGGAGTTGGCAGAACTAAATGCCGCCCTGAAGCAGACCCGACAGAAGAATGACAAAATCTGTATCTGCGGTCATGCTAGCGGAAGACATACTTGGACCGAGGAGTTGCAAGCCCATACTTGCCAACCACCAAGATTTAACTGCGAGTGCAAGAAACTTGTTGAAGTTGTTAAGTCAACAGATACCAGACCGTTTGTTCGAAAGACAATTGGTAATGGAAAGCGTCATGCCTTGATTCTTGGAATGCAAAGTGCCATAGAAAAGGGAGCCACTGTTGAGTGGATTGTTCCTAGCGTATGTGCTCGTTGTAAAGAAGAGGGGCCAACTGCACCATGTGTCGTTAGCCCTGAAGGAATTATCTATGATGGAATTCCAGAGCGTAGACCTGGTGAACCACCAAAGCCTATCTATCATGCGTTGCTCTGCCAAGAGTGCCGAGAAGGAACTAAGGAGTTACGATGAATAGAAAACAACTTGAAGAAGTTATCGCCAATCAACTCCAGTCAATGATGATGGAGCGAAGCATTGAACCTAATGCTGTTCCTGATTTAATGAAGTTCATTGTAGAAGCAATTGATACTTGGCAGGAGCATAAAGTCAGCGAGTTAATGGACAAGGTTAAGAATTGGGAAGAAGCCTTTGATGGCACCAATGAGAACCTCTACAGTTTAGGTGTCCGTCATTCTATAGATTTGATTCGAGAGAGCGACCATAAACCGCTTGACGAAAAAGATTATCGTGATACTGAAAGAAAGATTACTAGCGATGATTTCAAAAAACCCTAGAACTTGTTGTCGTTGTATGGTCACTAAGACCGCTGACAACTTTGTGACCCACGGAGTTATCTGCCACGCCTGTGCCGAAGAGTCCAAAGAGAACTATGAAAAGCACCTTTCAGAAAACACTTTTTTGGGCGTGTCGGAATAATATTTTCTATACAATAGAACTATAGTTTTACCTAGGATTTTACGCTCAAAATGGGTTCCTTGTTTATACAAGAGTGACTATGTAACACCGTTTCCCAAAAAATCTTTTGCCATCATATATGCTACATTGTGATGTAATGCGGAGTCCTTCCAAAATCCTCCGCGAGGAGAAACACAAAGATGAATAAAGCAATGATTGAGTCATACGTTAGAAACCTTGCAGGTCAAGTAATTGGCGCTGTGATGATTGTCATACAGACTTCAGGAATTTCAAGCCCTCTAGAATTCGGTTCTAGTGAATGGCTTCTCGTAGCAAACGCTCTATGGGCGTCCCTTGTACCAGTCGCATTGCGATATGTCAACAAGAAGGACCCAGCGTTTGGCAAGGTCGCGGAAGCAGCGGCAGCCGATGTATCGAAAAAAATTGTAAAGGCAGCGGCAGCGAAGAAGACAGCGAAGAAGAAGTAAATAACTTCTTAAAGATGTGGCGACAGCCCTCAGATAAAAAATATTCAAATATATATTCTGGGGGCTGTTCGTCCTTAACCGAGAGTAAAAAGTAAAAACTAATGGCAACCGAGATTGACCTATTTGGCGAGCGCGAAGAGGAAGACCCAACCTCTAAACTTCCTGACCTCGACACCCCCTATGATTACCGACCCGACCTCTCAGCCCTCGGACTCCTTGAGCACGAACGCGGCATCGTCGAAGACACAGCAGATAACCGCAGAGCGCTTCGCGCCGCGGGCTTGCAGTGGGATACAGTTTATGACCAACTAGGTCGCCCAACGGGCTTGATTGCAGGACGCTCACAGGAAGCACTGAAAGAGCGTCGCCTCCAAAGCCTTTCCGAAAAGCGAGCGCTTCTAACCGACCCAACTAAAAACAACTCAGACTTCTTAACGGGCCTCGACCTTTTGGTAGATGAGGCTGCTTGCAAGGTTACACCACCTTGGGTACTTGGCGCAACCCGTCTATTCGTTGATGAGGAAAACGGCAAGGTAGCAAAAAGTAAAAACCGTGCCCCTTCCAGTCTACCCCACCGATGCCGAATTGTCAAGACCGACGGCATCCGCTGTATGCTCTGGTCATCGGGTCGCCCAAAGGATGACGGCTTGTGTCGCATCCACCTACGAACTAACCGTCGGCCAGGAGCAGATGTTGAGTGGGCACGCCAGAAGTTAAAGCAATCTGCGAGCGCAGCCGTTGATGTCCTTGAAGAGTTGATGGATAACGCCCAGTCCGAACCTGTCCGCCTCAAAGCCTCAACCGAAATCCTTGACCGTGCTGGTGTTCGAGGGGGTGTGGAAGTTGATGTCGGCGGCCAGATTGAAGTTCGGCCCGCCAAGGACATTGTGGCTGAAAGATTGCAACGGCTCGCTGATGCTGCACAACGGAGAGCGGCCAGCCTCCCAGATGCAAAAGTTATTGAGGCTGAAGTAGTAGTTGAAGATTCAATTAACTCAAACGGCGAGGAGCCAACCGATGGAACAAAATAACTTAGAGGAGTTAGCGGCCCGCCTGGCGGAAAGACTTCAAGAAGATGTTCAGTTGTCAAAGACCAGGGAAGAGCACGTCCGCGTAACGGCTCGCGCTAACGAAGCCCTTGAACTTCTTAACCGTATAAAAAGTAAATAGTTATCTAAGTAGGCTTGGTAGTAACCTAGCCTACTAAGATAACGTAACCGTGTCAAATCGAAACGACGGCGTGTCGTAAGAGTAAAAAGTAAAAAGTAGGGACTAAAGATGGAAACCGTATTAACCGATTGCTTCTGGTGCGGCGAGGCGTATGACAAGTCATTAACCGTATGCCCCCAATGTGCAGTCAAAAGAGAAGAACGGCTTGCCGCTGAAGAGCGGCCCGCGTAAGGAAGTTGTTTGGATGTTGACCGCTGCGCCGGTGCAGTAACGTTCATATAACCGTAGGATTCGTACACCCTTAGTTCTAACCGTATACACAGAGCGGCCTGGAGGATAACCGTGCTTGATGTGCTCAAACTGCTAAGCGGCCTGACCGTGATGCTTGCTGCCACATATTACTTCGCCCGATTCCTGGGTTGAGTCAACCGCGAGTAAAAAGTAAAAAGTCGAGGGCGGCCTGGTAGACAACCGCGAGTTGTTTATATTCAACCGCTGCCTGGAGGAGGACCTCCGCCAGATGCCAGACCGCTGAAGTTGTTGAGATGTGTGGGACCAGAAGTTCGACTCGACGTGCTGCCAGGTAAACCGTTGAAGTTGTTTGGATGTGTTGCTCAAAAATCACCGGGTCCCCAGATGCTGCTGTGCATTAATAAGTTGTTGTGATGTCGGAGACCTGGCCAACCGTCTTCTGAGCCACGCTCAAAATAAGTTGACAACGGCTTGCCTGGGGAGTAGACTGCTTTCGCATCTTCGATGCGAAAGTGAACTTCCAAATAACTTTTGTACAGCGGCCCGCCGCCAGGACCGTCTCCTCCTCCACCACCCGAACCGCCACCAAAAAATAAAACTTGACAACGGCGAGCGCTGCTTGTAACGTTGCTGCCATGGATACAAAAATTATCGAAAGACTTAAACCAACCGCTGACTTCTATGCATGGCAAGAGCACGGCCTGTGTAGGGACGAAGATAGTGAATTGTTTTTTCTTGACCCTGGTCAACGGGGACACGAGAAAGCGGCCCGCGAATCGAGAGCGCTCGCAGTGTGTGGGGCGTGCCCAGTAAGAACGGCGTGCCTTGAGCACGCACTCAATGTCCCAGAGCAATACGGGGTGTGGGGAGGCATGACCGTTGAACAACGGCAAGCGCTAGTAGGGAACCGATGGGACTCATAACCGCTTGGCTTGCGTATACGTTTCTCAAAGGAGAAGTGCAGAGCGCGTACCAACAAGTAACCGCTGACGTTGAAGAGTTAATACAAGAGCATTCGTACTACCATCAACCGACAACGTATTACAAGATTGTTGATGGACAGATTATTGATGTGGAAACGGGTGAGATTGTGGAACTCCCGAAGACTACAGAAATAACCGATGACATGGAAGAGACCGCTAAAGCACGACACGATTTGACAACGGATTGAGACCGCTGTTACTTTGAGATTCGCAAAGCCGTTTAGGACATCTACCTTTCTCGTCTTAAACACTATGGCTTGGTTTGATGGGTTTCCCCGCCATCAGCGAACACGGGGACTTTTTTATTAAACACGACTTGACAAGTTGTTTTCAGTCTGGTTAAATACAGTTTGTGTTCAGGGCAGACGCTGTTTGCTGTTGCTGAATAGGAATGAGGTCCTAGGCCAAAAAGTCCGTCCCCTGGGCACATCAACCAAATGAAAGGAAGTTGTATGAAAGTCAAAGACCTGGTCCAAATGGTTACCACCAACTATGACGCAGAAGATGAAGTTATTGTTTTAATTTATTCAAAGGACACATTCGATTATCCCGAGGATGACGAGATGGTTCTCACAGATGAAGGCTGGCTCAAGATGGTTGAGGAGATGGAATCCTCTGGAGGACTCGACCCCCACGACCAACATCTTTCAAATGTCCTTAGCGAGATGTCCAGCGAGTATGCCGAACTGGTTATTGACAAATAAAAATAAATTGTTAGACTTACACCACCAACCAAAGAAAGGGAAGTTATGCAAAACCATTACGCGTTCGTAATAAAACTTTCAGGGAATGTCCTTGCAAAGAACGAAAAAGAAGCAGTCAAAAAAATAAATGCACACATAGACGAACTAGGTCAAATAGATTCAGAGAAGCACGACCTACATTGGCCTGACGCCTCGTGGGATTTAGAAAGGGAATTGGTATGAGTAACGAAGTAGAAGAGTTAGAACAAGACAGCGAGTTCATTACTGCTGGCGCACTTGCGGAGTATGTCTCTCAAGAATTTGAAGAAGATGAACTTGTTTCATACAACGTCTATTCAAAGTCAGATGTTGAGTCAGACCTTGGCTATGAAATCACAGATGAGCAATGGGTAAAGTTCCTTCGGCTTTGGGAAAACGATGATGTCCTCAATGAGGTTCGTGCCGCGGCTTGGATGGAAACAGTAGAAGTAATTCGTCAAGAAGTAGAAGGGTAAAGAAATGGGTCAGTATCACGTTTTAGTAAATTACGACAAGAAGGAAGTTGTAGTGCCACACGCACTCGGCTTGGGTCTGAAGCAATGGGAACACATCGGAGATTTCAATGGAAGTCTTTCGGATGCTCTCTATGTTCTAACAATGACATCGCCTAATCGCGGTGGGGGCGACTTGCCTCTTACTGCTATCTCGGGGCGCTGGGCTGGCGACAGATGTTTTGTCTATGGCGACTACACAGAGGATTCGGACTTGCCGAACATCCCGAACGCTGGCTCGCTCAATACAGAGGGCGAGGACTGGACAGACATTAGCGAACAGGTCGCGGATGCTCTCGGGCGTGTCTTTGATTTCAAGATGGTAGGCGATGGATGGAAACAGAGAACGCCACATACTTACGAACCTGAAGAGGTATTGTAAGATTACATCTATGAACCACTTATTCGTTGAGATACCTGATAGGGATGACGGCTTCGGGTTGATTACTATTTGTTCTATCTGTGCTGTAAAGCAGGATGATTCAAACCTAGAGGAAGTCTGCCCTGACACCTTAGACTAATTCAAACGCAACAAACGGCGTGCCAATAATTTCGTGCGAGACACGGGGTTGGCACGCTTTTTCTTTTGTCTAACCGCTGAAGATTTCCGCCGCCAGGCAAGACATCTTGAAGTTGTTGGGAAGTCTGACTGAACACATTTGCCGTTAGCGCTGTATAAAGTTATTGGGAAGTTTGGATGACCAGTCAAAGACCGCTGAGTAAAAAGTAAAAACGGCGAGCGCTTATGCCGAACCGAGTAAAAAGTAAAAAGTCATACAGCGCTGAGCCCCGCCTAAAAAAGTTATTTGGAAGTCGGCGTGTCTTCAGCAACGGGGCTTGACAAATCAACGGCAAGCGTTAGACTGGTGCTATGAAAAAGAAAAACGCTCTTGACGGCTTGCTTCGCTTGCGAGGTCGCTTTGTGCTGAACCAAAAAGCACAGGTGTTTGCCGACAAGAGAAACAAACGAAACCGCACTCGTTCGGAAAACAAACGGCGTGCCTTAGAGGAACAGGGAGAATAAATAATGACCGCTACAAAACAAGACACGATACAAGAACGCTGGAACGCTGGATACTACTCCGCACTCAACGGAGCAACTATTATCAAGTTCCTGCGAACCGATACAGACGAGTTCGGTGGAAAAGGGTTTCCTATGTTCCTCGTCAAACTCGCCAACGGACAACTAACGGAACTTGTTGTATCGCAAGACGAAGAGGGAAATGGCGGTGGGTTCTTGTTCGGACTTCCCGATTACACACTTCCCGAGTTTCGGCGCTTGACAGAAAAATAAAAATCGTTAGACTTACACCAACCAAAGAAAGGGTAATGATGAATACATACGAAGTTGATGTAAAAATCGGTATGCCTATTGAAAACATTGAGGCAACTGATAAAGAACAGGCTATCGCAAAAGCAATAGAAATCTTGATGCGTGATGCCGAATACCAAGTTAGGAAGGTAAAGTAATGCCGAACTGGGTCTATAACAATCTCTCAATAGAGGGAACAGAGGAAGCCATAGCGAAAGTAAAGGCTCAACTCAATAAGCCAATCGTAAAACAGTATGGCGAAGATAAAGAACCAACTACTTACTCAAATCCAATCTTTTCATTTTGGAACATTATTGCTCCACCTGAAGATAAGTTAGAGGAATACTTTGGAACTCACGGATTTGCTGATGGTAAGAAGCAAGGCGATAGTGAATACAACTGGTATAACTTCAACAACTCTAAGTGGGGAACTAAGTGGGATGTCGCAGTATCAGATGGAGAGAAGTTTCCTGAAACTGAAATAACTGGAGAATCTGCTACACACATTTCTTATCGCTTCAATACTGCGTGGTCGCCACCACTTCCTGTTATTGAGGAACTATCTGTTCAACACCCCGAGTTAGAAATAACTTTGGAGTATGAAGAAGAACAAGGTTGGGGTGGAGAAATCTACTGGGATTCAACTGGTTCAACTATTGTCAATGAATACGACATACCAAGTTCTCATAAAGATTATGTTGCTAGAGATAACGAAGATGGTTGTATTTGTGCCCACGAAGAAGATTCAACAGAGTGGTATAAAGATTGCCCAAACAACAACTCAAGACCAATAGAACTTCACGAAGTTCGTGAGATAGAAATAGTAGGTGCTGAATAATGTCAGAAGAACTAAACGAAGAAATGCCACCACAGGTAGCAATCCACTATTTTGCGATAGATGGAAACTATGGAAACGCAGATGGGATTGTCCTTTGCCAAACTCAAGATTGGACAGAGGAAGATTGGACAGAGATTGAACACGCAACAGACAGCGAACGAGCCAATGTTGCGGTAGAAATCTCTCGTCAGTATGGCAATCTCTTGCTTGATACGCCTAGCCCCGATACGATTTGACAATCGCCTAGCGAACCTTTACACTTACACCAACAACCAAGAAAGGGAAAAAGATGGACACAATGACAAGTTATGAAATAACTTTTCAAACTTCAAACTACACCTTGCACACACAGGGCGAAGGAGTAGATGAAGATGAGGCGGTTGCGAACGCAATCAAAACTCTCAAGGAAGAAGATGGCATAGATGTTTCTAAGGCTTGGGTTTTAGAAGTCGAATAGGAACAGCACCACCCCCAAAGACAGGGAGAACTAGGGGGCGACACGCCGAAAGTCATAACTTGACAATCGGGAAGTGTTCGGTAATAATTCTCTTACCTAGCAAAACTAAACGAAAGGAAACACCCAAGTGCTAAGTAAAGAAAAAGATGTTCAGGGGGTCGGAGTTTATGCCGAGTTCCGTAAGACAGGACAAGTAATGCAAGTCATTATTACTCCTGACGCTTACACAACAGCAGGAACTTTAGTTCCTATGACCTTTGTTCGTAGAGTGATTACACCAAGCACTCCACGCAAACAATGGAAAACTTCTATTCTGCGCTCTAAGGAATTAGAGGAAATCGTAGAAAGCGGTTCAACACTCCAAGATAGCGCAAAGGAGAACTTCACAGAACTTCGTATGCGCCACGCAACTTCATACTTTGATAGCGTGATTAGTCAAGGTTGGTCTTTAGAAAAAACTCCAATACTTGTAGAGGTATCTCGCGGAGACGCAGACGACCTTGCCAAAGGTAAGACACCTAATAAAATCCTTTATCGTGTTCATCTATCTCGGAAGGCTCTTGCCTTTCCTGAATTAGTATAAAAAAGAAAGACAGGGAAAATACAAAATGACAACAATGAAAGAGCAGTATGCTCAACTAAGTCCAAATCTGACCCCAAGCCTTTGGGATACGATTATTGAAGTTGCCACACAGGGAGTAAATGAAAGTGCTACGACTACACTTAGCGCAAGTGTTCCCCCAAGTGGTCGCTATGTTGCTCGCGCAAGTGGCGCAGATAGAAAGCCAAGAAAACCTAAGATGAGTTCTCTACCAAGCATTGACGCTCTAGTTGGAGATGATGTTTATTTCCGACCTAATGGTTCTAAGTATGTTGCTCGTATGTGGGGAAGCCACCAAGATGTAATGGCTCTGCGTAATGCGAGAGAAGCAACTAAGCAAGCAGTTCTCACAGGTGAAGGTTCGCCTTTGTTCCCAATGTTTTATGGCGCACCCGGCACAGGTAAAACTGCGTTGGTTGAAGCAACCTTCGGTGAGGAAATGCGAACACTCGTTGGACACGGAGATATTGAAGTTTCCGATATGCTCGGCAACTTTATCCAAACACCAAGCGGAAACTTTGATTGGATTGACGGAGATTTAGTCAAGTGTATGGAAAATGGTTGGGTCTATTTCGTAGATGAAATTGGTCTGATTGACCCAAAGGTTCTCTCAATCCTTTATGGTGCTATGGACGGACGCAGAGAAGTTGTTGTATCTGCTAATCCTGAACGCGGAGTTATCAAGGCTCACCCTGATTTCTTTGTGGTTAGTGCTACAAATCCAAACGCACCCGGAGTTCGTATCAGCGAAGCATTGAGTTCTCGTTTCACTCTCCAAGTTGAAATGACAACTGATTGGAACTTGGCTAAGAAACTTGGCGTTCCTGCTATGTTGATTACTGCTTCACAAAATCTTTCACGCAAGCAACTTTCTAACGAAGTTTCTTGGTGTCCTCAAATGCGTGAGTTGCTTGCGTTCCGAGATATTTCAACAACTTTCGGAACAGAGTTCGCTATCTCTAACTTGATTGCGAGCGCACCTGAAAATGACAGAGCAACTGTCGCAGATGTTCTCTCTCGCTCCTTCGGGGCAGAGTGTAAGACAGCCAAAATCTAGCCCTTCCCTGTCGCTAGGTTTTGGTTCGGGTAGGGGTTGAGTGAGCCTTCTTGGGTGCGCTCGCTCCCCCTATCCACCCCCAACACGCCAAAGACAGGACTTGACAGAAAGAAAACAAAAGAGGATACTTAGGGTTATCAGGTCGGAAGCCTGATACTAACGAAGGGGAAAGAAATGGCTCATCTAAAGTTTGACGATACACGAACAGCGCACACGCCTGTTGAGTGGTTATCAGTAGGACGCGATATTGGAACGCTTGCTAACAAGTGGTCTAATCGCGGAGATTTAGTTGCTTATGTTGGCGCAGGTGCAGGTGGTATCGCTCCTGCTTGCTACAACCCAACACTTTCAGAAGTTGAAGTAAATGTTGAAATCGCATTTGGAAAAGGTATTACACCTGAACAAATTGGCGACCTAACTAATCGTTCAACTCACTATGAATATCCAAAGGCGATTGGTGCGATTATGCACGAAGCCTTCCACGCTCGCTTCTCTAGTTGGTCTATGCCAAAGGCGTATAGCGAACTAAAGCCTGACGAATACCAAGCACTTGTATTGCTAGAGGAAAGTCGCATTGAGTATCGCGGTCTAACTGCTATGCCAACTGCTCGTCCTTTCCTTCGTGCTTGCGCTATGGAAATTGTTATTGGAGATGTAAAAGAAGGTGCGGAAAAGACAAGCACAACTCAATCACTTACTAATCTTGTTGGTCTTGTTCATAGTCGCATTGACGCAGGTATTCTTGACGCAGATGAAGTTTCTACAATTACAGAAATGATTGAGAAGGAACTTGGTCTTGAAGTTGTTGAGAAGTTGCGCTCGCTTGCTCGTCAAGCACAGTTCCACGAAAACGATACTGACCTCACAGACATTTATCCTATTGCGATTGAGTGGGCGAAAATTGTTCGTGAGTTAGCAAAAGAGCGTGGAGATGAAGGAACTCCCGAAGGCGGTATGGGTTTCCCTATCCCTATGGAAATGCTAGAGGAAATCCTTGACGCTCTAAATGAGAGTGCTTCAACAGTAGAAGTAAATAACTTTGGCGAACTATCTGACGCAGAGCAAGCAGATGATTGGAAGCAAGAAGCACAAGCAAAGGCTAAGGAAAGTCAGGAACGCCTAGAGAATAAAGAAATCTCAACAGAGGTTTTCTCAAAGTCGTCAGGGCCGGGTAAGAGCAGAACTGATAGTAAGTTGTTAGAAACTCGCAACCCAACAGGTGCGGAGCGTTCTGCGTCAGTTCTTATTGGTCGCTGGTTAGAAAAGGCTAAGTATCGTGAGCGAGATATTATTGAAAGAACTAGCGAAGTTCCACCCGGACGCTTACGCACTCGCGCAATCGTTCAACGCGAAGCACTACGCTCTCGCGGTGTTCATACAAAGGTAGAACCTTTCCGAAAGAAAGTTCGTAAGCACACAGACGACCCAACTCTCAAAGTTGGAATTATGGTTGATATTAGTGGCTCAATGGGAAGTGCTATGAACCCAATGGCTACAACTGCGTGGGTAATGTCGTCAGCAGTAAATCGTATTCAAGGTGAGTGCGCTATGGTTTATTTCGGTAATGATGTGTTCCCTGTTCTAAAGTCAGGTCAGAAGTTAGACCAAGTAAATGTTTATTCAGCAGAGGACGGAACTGAAAAGTTTGAGCGAGCATACAAAGCACTAGAAGGTTCTCTCAACTTACTCAATGGAAGCGGAGCAAAGTTGCTCGTAATCGTTTCTGATGGTTGCTATTCAGGCAACGAACCTGCCAATGTTCGCAGGGCTATGGCTCAATGCGAGAAGGCTGGCGTTGCGGTTGTGTGGCTACCATTTAGCCACTCGCACAGAGCCAACGATTTGGGCGGTGGATACGCTAAAGTTGTTGAGGTTGCTAATCCTGCGGAAGCAAGTGAAGTAATCGGCAAGGCGTGTGCGGAAGCACTAACTAAAGTTGGACAGAGGGCGGTTGCCTAATGTTCTAAAAGAAGTCTTGGTTCGTGTGGTGCGTCCTTCCAACGCAAGTCAGTTCCACCACAACTGAACCTGCGAACCAAGACCCTAAGTAGGTGAAGCCCCCTTATCCCCTTTGTGGGGCTTCACTTACTACTTAGTAAAAAGTAAAAACCAATGACGAAAGGATAGAAGTGAAAACAATAAATGAATTACTTGAAGGTGCGGAAGTTGTTTGGGCTTCTATGTTTTCAGGAGTTGCTCCCGATTTAGAGAAACAAGACGACAGCCTTTGGTATGAAGGTGATGGATTTATTTGCAAAGTTTCTTACAAAGGGTTTGAGGTAGATGTTTATGCAGATGGAGAAGTTCGTGTAATCCACGAACCAACAGAAACAATACTTAGAACTGCGTCAGATTTTTATGGCTTAGGTATAAATTGTGATGAGGACTTGCGACTTGCTAATGGTGAGAACGCATTGACTTGGGATAACAATAATTGGTTTGACCTCTACTGTCGGGGCGAGCATTTAGATTGGGTATGCGACAGCATTTCAGAGGCTCTCCAAAGTGCGAGTTCCTATGTGAAGGAACAGTATGAAAATGAAAAGATGTTGCTACTTGACTTTGCGTAAGTAAAGTGGGACAATAGTTCTCAACCAAGAACTAAAGAAAGGGAAAAATGCACACTTGTCAGATTATGTTGATTGAGGCAGATAGCGCACAGGACGCTATTGACTACGCCAAAACAACTATTACTTATTCAGAAACTCCATACCCTGCGTGGTCAGATTGGCACGGGGGTCTTGATGAAGGACTTGCTGGTCGCTGGTCAGGATTGTTTGAAGGCTGGGAAGAGAACAGAGATGTTCTTGCATACACAGAGAACCCCGTTCTTGCAAACGACATTATCAAAGACTTTGCTAGTTATCGTAAAAAAGAAATGTTGCGATACCTAGAACAAATAAAAACAGAGGGCTTCAACCTAGAACAACTTGTTGAGGACTACAACCCACACAAGTTCAACTATGGTTCAAGTATGAACGCTTGGTCTTTACTGCGGTTAGGACGACTTCTCTCTAATGATTGGTGTTCTGATACAGGTGTCTATGACCTAAAGGAACACTCGGCAAACCTAGAGTTCTTTTGGGAACGAGTGGAGAAAGACCCGACACGCCAATACCTAGTGCCGATTGACTTCCATTTTTAATTTTGTTATTATTAGCCAACCAACTAGAAAGGGAAACAAATGCAAACAGAGTTCGGAAAGGTAGTAGAGGAAACAACTTACATAGTTGAAACCCCTACTTGCACAATGTGTGGCAAGGGTGGAACAGTTGAAGTTCCTATGAAAGGTTTTCTTATTCGCCAATTAGGCGGTGCTATTCAAGACGCTTACCCTGAAATGGATAAGGCGTTGCGTGAGCAAATGATTACAGGCACGCACCCAAGTTGTTGGGAAGTTATGACGGCGGGGTGGCAAGAGTGAATATCTGTCGCAAGTGTGGCTGGGAAGTAAAGCAAGATTTTGGTTTGTGGATAGATACATACAACGGCTCGGTTTGTGATTGGCGTGGAGATGTTCCACTACCGCACGAACCTAACCGACAACTGGCGAACGCCTAACCGAGAAAGGTAAAAAGTAAAAACTATGCAAGTGAAAAAACTAATAGAACAACTATCGGCATACTCACCTGAAACCGAGTTGCTTGTTGCATACTGGGATAAAGAGTGTGTTGAAGGATACGCACAAGATTTGACCTTGACGGACGAACAATGGGGGCAAGTCTGCGACAAGTATGAAGACGGCGAGTGGTATTTCCAAATGTCCGCTGCCGAAGACTTCGTTGATTTAGCAAAAGATGTAGTTAGCGAAACGGCAAGCCCTAATGACTAACCGCTGGAAAATAACTTTCGTGTCGCACTTCGGAACGGAAGTGAGTTCCGAAACGCAACGGGGTGCTGAAGCACAAGCCCGAGAGTGGTTGGAGAACGAATACGGACACGACCTCTCACGCTCAACCGAGATTGAAGTGGAGAAATTGGATTGAGAGTAAAAAGTAAAAAGTGGATAGTTCGGGGATACTTCTCCGAAGATGAAACCGCAACAAATGCTTATTACGAAGTAGAAGCCGAAACCGAAAAGGAAGCCGAGCGCATTGGAGAAGCAAGGGCTAAGGCTGACTTCCCTTATGACCTAATCAAGGGGGCTGACTTCGTGGCAGAGCCATACACAGAAGCCCGAGCGTGGGGAAAGGTGTGAGCCAAATCACAAAAGATTTTTTGGCGACACGCTCATTTGGATTTGCTTATCGCTAGACAAAAGGGTAAAGTTCTCTTTGTTAGGTCGGATACCTAATGAACGACAAATACAAAACGACGAAGGGAATTGGGCACTATGCCTAGAACCAAAGTTGAAACAGAAGTAACAACAAAGGTTGTTACCTCTATCAGCACCACACAGGTTGCGCTAGACGCAACCAACGCAAGCACCTTGTTGGTGGAACTTTCTAATACGAAAGACGCTATCAAGGCAAATCAAGACAAAGAGAAGGCTCTCAAGGCTGAACTCTATGCGCTACTCGGATACACACTTGTAAATGACGAGTGGGTAGGAACTGCGGAAGCAGGAACTATTGGCGGTAATGTTGTTGTTCGTGTAGCAACAGTAAATGCCACAAAACTTGATAAGGACAACCTTTTCAAGACACACCCAACTGTGGAGCAACTTCTCAAAGACTTCACAATTCCAGCCCCTTACAAGGCTCTCAAGACAGGCAAGTAATTGCGGAGAAGCCCCTCACCCGAAAGGGTGGGGGGTTTCTTACAAACAGGGAACAGTAAAAAGTAAAAACACAAAACAACACGCAGGGGAGAGATAAGTTGCAAATCCAAAAATTATTTGATAAGGTTGCACTATGACCAACAAAAAGAAATACACACACAACCCACTAAAGAGCAAACTAATTCATAGTTATGAACCTATCTCGAAGAAAACTTCGGAAGATGGTTATGAACTAATCATAGACAAAGACACACTTTGGCTACCAACTTGTAAGACACAGGAAAAAGAAATCAAAGACAGCGACCTTATTCGCCACGAAGATTATGTCTTTGCTCAAAAACTTATGGAGCATAGAGATTTGCGGACACGAATTATTATTGCAAAGTTAGAACACGGGGGAGAACTATCCTTAGAAGAAATGCGCCACTACGAAATGGTTTCTCAAATTGAAGAGTGCCAAGAGTGTGTCGTCATAGACCTTTGCTCTCACCTAGACCTTTTGGACTTTATGCCACTAGAAGAAATCCTCTATAAGTCTAAGGAAGACGAAGACACGGAAGAAGAAGATTGGGACGACTAAACTTGACTTTGGTCAAGAATAGTTTTATACTTAGGGTAAGAAAAGGGGAAACAAATGAAACCAACAGAAGCACTAGACATACGCGCTAACTTCAAGAGCAAGTGCGGTGATAGCCAATGGAAAGAAATTGTAAAGCAAAATATTATGATTTCTTCAGGAGCAAAGTTCCTTGCGGGAAACTTACTCTCTGTTCATCACAAGGACGAGGACACAACACTAAGAGAAAAAGCCATAGATGTTTATGTGCAAGACATTATTAGCGCGGGTTCTTCAGGAGAGTGTTTCTTCGTCAAAGATGAAATGACTAACCTTGTTCTCTTTGCTTCAGAGAAGTTAGATGAAACAGATTTATTTGACCCGACCCTTGCTCCAACAGATAAGGGTTTTGCTTATTTTGAGAAGCCTGTCCCACTAACAGATGTTCGCGGTAGAACACTTCTCATAAATATTATTACTTGGGAAAAGTTATTCAACAAAACAACAGGAGATTTTCAAGTAACTATGTCTTGCTGGAACGATACTGCAAGAACACCTGATGATGTTGCGGTTGAAATTATGTCTAACCCCGACAAGGATTATCAAAACTTTGTTAGAAAACTAGGTCGCTTCCAATGGATAAAGAGCCAAACTGTAAAGTCTGGAACTATTGTCGGGGCTAAGCAAATAGAACTAACAGAAGAACAAATACAAGAAATCAGAGCAACAACTTTCCAAAATAGCCACGGGATAGACAAGAGCGTAGAAGATTTTGATACAACTAAACAACTAATAAATAAAGCAATAAGTAGCACTACATACAGAACAAAAGATATTGGCATACAAATACAAGATAACTTAGGCTATAACAAACTTACAGATGAACAATGGGAAGAATACAGACAAAGAGTAATCACAAACCCTACAAACTTGGTGCGGATACTCCACGCTTATTGGCTACTAATGTCCCAAACTATTGTTGAGCAATCTAAAGAAACAGGCGATAGAACACAGCGCAGAAGATTAGAACGCGAAAGTTGCCCGACAGAAGTTGTTGTTATTCAATTCAGAAAGCGTAAGTATCACAACGAGCGCGGTGAAGAAACAGAAGAAAGCAAGAAAATAGATTGGTCGCATAGGTGGCTAGTTGGCGGTCATTGGCGTTGGCAACCATACAAAGACCCTGCGAGTGGTGGCGAAATCAAAAAGCGTATTTGGATTGCGCCGTATGTGAAGGGGCCGGACGACAAGCCTCTAGTAATGAAGGACAAAGTTTATGTCCTCGCAAAATAGGATTTGACTTTCCACTAGGGTAGTGGAATAATAAGTCAAAGAAAGAAAGGGAGAAATAAAATGGCTGAACACCATTTCGTAGTGAAGTATGACGACAACCTAAACCATTGGTCGGTTGATGTTGAGAGTGAAGAAGTGCGGTTTCCTGATGGAACTATTTGGGACGAGAAGACAGGCACTTGGACATACTCTTATCAAGGTAGTGAAAAGTTTTTCACTTTGCCTGATGGCTCAACCTCTGACGACCTTGACCAAAAGTTTGGCGAGTTTATAGACAGGTTGAATACCTGATGGACGAGATAACTCTTTCACGAACAGTAATGTTTGTTGGCGACTACTTTACGCTAATGACGACTATTGTTCTTGATAACAACTTGCGGAACGAAGGAGAGAGCGAACACGACTTTGCTATTCGTTGTGCCTCTATCTTCATAAACGAATACTATGGATTTGATGTTGCTAAGGCGTCTAACGACATTGGCGTCGTAGATGAAAATGGAGAGGAGATAGAAAATGACGACGACTAACTTAGACTTTATTGTTTCACTTACAGACAAGATAGAGAGTGGAGAACTTGATAGCCACTTACAAATCTTGCGTCAAGCGGTTGATAAACGAATTGAGGAGAAGCGCGGTTCGCTAAAACTTTCTGACTTCCTAGTTGGCGACAAGGTTCGTATCAACGAGCGTTGCGGAACTAAATATCTTGTTGGCGAAACAGCACAAATTGTTGGCATTAGGCGAAGCAAGATTACTGTAATGCTGGACAACCCCACAGGGCGGTTTGCTCGAAAGTCGGGTAATGGCGAAACGATTTCTGCCGAAGTCGTTGTCCCGATTGCGATTGTGGATAAAATCTAAACGCGGTTTGCCGAAGTAAAAAGTAAAAACTTCGGTGTAAAATAGAACCACCTAGTGTGAGGCGTTCCCCTTTCTGCCTTGCCTAGATGAGAGCAGACATACCCTTCTCTGCTCCGCCGACTTCCCCTTCCCCTGTCTTGTGGGAAGTCGGTGTGTATCTATTCTTGACTTTCTAAATTATTTTGTTATACTTGCTCTCACAAACAACTAAGGGGGACAAATGGCAGTAAGCACTTACCAAGAGATTGCTAGACACTTCGGACACGAAATAAAAGTTGATGTTTGGGGCAACGAAGACAACGCCTCTATCACTTGTGAAACTTGTTCTGAAATCTTGATTGACTTCGATAACAACAGCGAGATAGGCACTTGCGACGACTGCGAAACAACTTATGATGTTGGCTCACAGATAGACCATTGCGCTGATTGCGGAACTTGCTGGGAGCATTGTAAGCGACACGCCGAGTAAGGTTCTTGACTTACCAAATCAAACGAGTAAAATTAGGGAAAAGAAAGGGGGAAACCAAATGGCGAAATACAACGACATTACAGTCGTGCTAGGCAACAACGAGAACGCGGTTGCAATTATGGGACGAGTGGCTACGGCTCTACGCCGAGCAAGCGTTTCACAGGAAGAAATCAACCGCTTCCTTGACGAAAGTATGGCTAGCGATTACAGCAATGTAATCAACACGGCTAAGAAGTGGGTCGCTGTCGTCTAACGGCAAACACTTAGGAAGCCCCTGTCCAACGGCAGGGGTTTCTTTTTGCCCAAATCACCCCTAGAAAATCCCCCTACTATTTTGGGTATGGACATTATTGCTAAGGACTATCACGCTAACGGCTCTGGCGAGCCTTTCGTTGTTGCCATTGTAGATGACCCCTCTGACGGGGATACCAAACTTGTTATTATGTTTGGCGATACTGACTATACCGCCGTTCTTTCGCTAGACTATCTCATTAGAGATGAGGACATTTCTGCGAAATACAACGGGCATCACGGCGACAAGTATGAACAACTTAGAGAAGAACTCTGGGACGGGTTCTGGAAGTAGTAAAAAGTAAAAACTGAAGGGTAACGGAGAGAAAAAAGATGACGACTATTGCTGGCGTGCAAGGGGAGAACTGGGCTGTCGTTGGCTTTGACTCACGAGTAACCGAAGAAAACGAAAAGATTTATTCACTTCCAAAAGATAACGGCAAGATGTTCAAAAATGGAAACTATCTTATTGGCGTGGCTGGAGATGTTAGAGCGATAAACCTCTTGTCCCATATATTCAAACCGCCCGTTATCAACCCCTCAACCTATGGTGCAAGGTTAGACAAGTTTATGACCGCTTCCTTTATACCTGAGATGAAAAAGTTATTTGAGGAAAACTCATACTCTAAAGATGGCGACAACGATAGTAATGTGATGGTCGTAATCAACGGGACTATTTACGAAATAGGAAACGATTACTCTTGGGCTAGAGATGAGAGTGGGATTTACGCCATTGGTTCGGGTTCGGCTTATGCACTTGGTTCTTTACTTGGAACTATGGAAACCCGTAAAAGAACTTTATCTACGGCTAAGACTTTGGTCAGGCAAGCAATTACTATCGCCACCAAACTTGACCCAAACTCTGCCCCACCGATTTACATAAATGTTCAGTATTACGGGGAGAAGTAAAAAGTAAAAACCTGCGCTCGCCGGCGTTCGCTGCGGGGGCAACTTCCAAATAACTTTGGCGTGTCTGCCTAGAGGACTTGACTTTTCTTGCCGTTCCGTTATACTTAGGGTATTCGGTAGGGGGAAGTCGCTGGACACCTGAACGCTTTTAACTTGCAAGGGGCGGAAACAATACGACTCCCTACCGAATCTAAAAATATAAAGGGGGTGGGAAATGCCATACATACTTACCAATAAGGGTATTGATTCTTACAATGCGGTAATTATTAAATACGCTTTTGATGAAAAGACACCTAAGAAAGATAAAGAAAAGTTATTAGAGATTACAGAAATCCTTGACGAGATTTTGGTTGCGGGTGGAGTATCAAAAGAATAGTGATTCAACTCACACAAAATAACGCTTGACTTTTGCTAGGGCAGGTATTATGCTTGCCCTAGCAAGACAGAAACAGAAAAGGGGAAAATGAAATGAAGATTTCAACAAAGGCAAAGTGTGTCGAGTGCTCGCGGGTATTCGATTTACTAGACGACAATGACGCTAACGAGTGGGCTTATGGCCACGACTGCGAGGCGTAAGTAATGCTTTTCTTTATAGATGAACCTAATGAAGCATTAGATTACTTTGAAGAAATGGAACTTATGGGGCTACTAGAAAAAGAAGAAGGGGAAGAAAAATGAGCCTTGATAAAAGAGCGTTAGACGCTTGGATTACGCGGGAGCCAGAAATCTATGACGAGGAAGATGTCGTAGAGGAATATGTGCCGAAAGGTATTGTCGGACAATTCTCCGACTTTGAAGAAATGATGTTGTCGGGACTTGTAGATGAGTTTGCTTGCCACAAGGGTTGCGGTGAGTATTACACAATGTGCCGTTGCGAGTTTGGAAAGGAAAACAAATGAGCGTTGATTTTACTTTGGTAGAAGAAAGAGTGAGCGAGGCTAAGGCTATCGCTTGGGATACCTGCCACAAGATTTACTTGCTAATGGACGACGAGCAGGTTGCCCAAATGCGCGAGTATGGATACGACCCGCTAATAACAAATGCGGAATCAACTCCCGAACAAATGCTAGAAACTTTAAAAGGCTGGTATGACGAGTCTTGCTTCCTTAGATTTATTGACGCGGTAAGCACACACGAAACAGACCCGAACTTAGGGTTTGAAACTCTAATCGGACAATTCGATGACGAGGAAGAAGACGCGGACGAGGACGAGGAAGAAGACGACACGCCACAAGGCGCGACCATTATTGACTTGACTTATAAGCCTATCTAGGTTTATACTTAGGGCAACAAGAAAGGGGGAACACAATGCGTGCTATCAAGAAGCAAGGCGAATACAGACTCTATCGCGTAGAGAATCACCTTGAACTATGGCGTGGCGTGTTCGGTGGGGAGTATTCCTATCGTGCAGGTTATGTCGCAAACGCGGAGAACTTTGAATACGCAATAGATGTTGCGGAAGAAGAAATGCGTTGCCTTATGGCAGAGGCAATATAAGCCTTAGAGAGAAGCCCCACCGAAAGGTGGGGTTTTTCTTTTGCGGTGAGAAAGTAAAAAGTAAAAACTTATACGCGGACTTACCCCTAGCCTTGTTCAACTTTCAAACAACTTGCGGACGCCTATTGGCTAAAACCCTTAGCGAAATAAATGTTAAGTTTTTCGGGAACTTTTTATGTGATGTATCTCACACTTGCGGTTAATTAAATACTTGACTTATAAATAGAAAATAGTTATACTTCTGCAATGACCCAAACACAAAACCTAAAAAACCCAACAACAAACAAAACTTATACCTACAAGGGATTCGTCCCACTTTCACGCCTTTCATATAACGCTTGCTCTATTGCGGAGCACAGCCTTTGCCTTTCTTCTCCACAACAACTTGCCGATGTATTCGGCTTCGACTTTGCGAAGGCAACTTGTTGCCTTTGCTCTTGCCACTTCACGGAAGGGGGTGAGTGATATGGAAGACGAGAGAACTTATTGCGAGCGTTGTTATGAAAACTTTGACGACGATGGTTTTGACTATCGTTTTGATTATCCCGTGTGTTTGGCGTGTGCGGAAAAGTATTGCGTTAATTGCCATAAAGGGGACAGCGAACCTGCAACCCACCAACTAATTCCACAAGGTGCAAAGTGTTGTGAGTGTGCGGAGTGTCCCGACTTGACTTGCGGTAGTAAGTAAGATACACTTACACCAACAACAAAGAGAAAGGGAGTATATGCAAAAACAAAAGGCAGTCGCTATCAGCACAGATGGCGTAAAGTCCGTTGTTGAGTTTGATTTCAAAAACTCATACAACACACTAAGCAACGCAGTCGGTGGGTATATCGAGTGTGTTGGATTAGAGGGCGCAGATATGTGGTGCAACGAGAATGGTATTGCGGAAGGCTTGCCACTCAATATGGTTGCTTCGGCTATCTACTATGAAGCGTTCAACGCAAGTAGTCCGATTCTCGGTAATGTAATTATTACTGGGGGAGCGGACGAAGAAGGGGAAACACTCGGACTAACAGATGAGCAAGTGGCTCACTGGCTTGCATACGACAAGCATATTATTCCGACAGCCTACCTAATGGGCGGGCTATACAACTAATCTTCCCCCACAAGGAGAGGGTGCGGTTCCCCCCGCACTCTCTCTTTTTTTTTTCTGCGGTGATAGTAAAAAGTAAAAACTTTCGTTCAGTCCGGCGTTCGCCGGTCCGACACTTCCAAACAACTTTCTCGACTTGACTTGACTTTCTTCGTGATAGGTTGTTATACTTCAGTTACCTAAAGAAAGGGGATTCAGGTGGATACACTTGAAAAGAAAGTAGTTACTATCGAAAGTAACTGCGTATGCGTTGAAGAGGATGGAACGCCTTACGACGAATGCTTCGGTTGTTGGGATGATTCATTAGAAAGACTTGCCGACTTGAAAAGCGAATGGGCGCAACAAATTGGTGGAGAGTCTTTCGACAAAGTAATTGTTGAGGCTAGCAATATGGGTTACTTCAAAGAAAGTGGGCGCGGAGTAATTGACTTCGACACACTTCACAAGGCAACAACCTTGAGAGGCGACTTCCGAATTGTCTTCACACTTGAGGGCAATAAATTGACTGCCTTGCGTTACTCACACGACGAACCCGTTGGTGGCGGGCGATTTACTTTCCTACCATTCTACGAAGACGAAGAATAAATAACTTCCCTAAAAAGTCCCCTGCCGAAAGGTGGGGGATTTTTTATTGCGCTCGCGGGCAGGTTGTTGCGAAGTGGAGGCTCAGGGGAAAGTTTTTACTTTTTACACGCTTCAGCGTTCGCCTCGCCTCAACTTCCAAAAGTTATCCACAGGTTGTAATCGTGTGATGTAACTCACACACGACACGCCGAGTATAAGTTGCGTTATGGTTTCCAAAACGCTACAATACTGCCATACAACTAAACAGGGGGAAAAATGAAGCGTCTTTCGTTTCTAACAAAAGAACTGATTGGTAAGCCAAACAACCTTATTCACTTTCGTTGCGGTGAGCCAGTTTCATTCAGAAATGTAGCAAAGGGATACTACGCCCAATGCCCTAACTGCTCTGAGGATTTATTCAGTTTTGAGATAGAAAAAGATTTTTTGCGACACGCCGAAATAATTCAGAAATGAACTTGCGTTTTCGTAAAAAAAGTTTTATACTTACACCAACAACTAAATAACAACTAAATACAGAACAAAACACAACGACAACAAAAGGGGAAACAAAATGTCAGTATCAACACTTTCAGCAACAAAGTGGGTTCTTGTAAAGGCTTCAGACGGAACTCGCGGTCAGAATGGCAAGAAAAAGATTTACGAGATTACCCTAGAGGGTAACAAGGTAACAATGATTTGGGGAATGGCAGAGAAGCCACAACGCCAAAGCAAGACAATGTTTTTCGGAAGCACCCAAGAGGCTCGCTGGTTTGCTCTTGATAAGAAAAACGCAAAGGTTTGGGATAGAGGCTACACACTAGCCTACGAAGCCTAAGACACGCCGAGGTTGCCCTACTTGCTAAATCGTAGCGAGTAGGGTAATCTTTGCTCAACAACAAAGTTTCTAAAGGGGGAACTAAAGTGAGTGAAGTAATTTACGAAGCAGGGCAAGTAATTGCTAAGGGCGAAACTATCTACAACGATAGCGAAACTCTCTTGATGATAGATGATGTTCTTTATCAAGGTGGAGAGGGATTTACTGCTCTTGATGTTTTTATTCGTGATGTTGTAGATAATCAAAAGAACTATTCAATTAGCGGAACTATCTACAAGATTGAGGATTGGTCGGGAACTCTTTATGTTTATAGTCGTTTTGATGATTGCGAGTGTATGTCTGATGATGAGGGCAACCAAGTCAAAGACAAGTGCGATTGCGAGGGTTCTTACGAGATGTTCAACTCAAAGCAAGTAGATGTAATCACAATGGTCAAGAGGTGGCGATAATGCGAAAGGTAATGATTTTTGTGGCTTGCTGGAAGTGCGGTAAGTCAATGCGGATAAACCAAGATGATTATTACAATGGATTGGTCTGCGGTAAGTGCTAAGCCCGAAAGGGTTTAGGGCTGGTAGTAAAAAGTAAAAACTTTCTATGTGCCCCCTAAACGACACGCTCTCTCCCCGAACCCCCTGATTTGACTTTCGGGGGGAGAGAGTGTTATACTTGGCTCAACAGGAAAAGAAAGGGGAAATACAAAATGTATGGACTTCCTGATAGTGCGGTTCTAGGAACTGCCAAGCGTGTAAAAGGCGCGGTCAAGAAAAGCGCAAAGAAGTCAAAGGCTAAGAGTAAGAAAGATACTTTGCCTAAGCCTCACTACCCAAAGGGTTCTATTACTTTCGTGGTTGAGGAAAAGCCAAAGCCTAATGGCGACCAAAGATTTGTGGAAGCAATGATTTATTTGGTAATGCCTATGATTTGGTTGGCAGAGTATTACAACAAGAAGCGTGCCGAACGCGACACGCCGAAAAAATAAAAGGCAGGGAAGTTGCCTAAATAGGCAAAGTGTTGTATGCTTATCGTGTTGGTCAAGGGGACTAACACAAAGACAAAATGAAAAGGGGTAACAAAATGAAAATGCTAATGGAAGCGAAATATATTCGCAGACGCCGTGTTGCGTTCGCGCTCGCCGTTATCGCTAGTGCGGTTTTGGTTTGGGCGGTTTATCAAGCAATGGGACATATTTGGTGGGTAGGCGACCACTATTGTTTTGACGATATGGTTTCTTGCTACTTTCCTGAAGAGGGGGCAAAGTAATGTCTAACACAAAGAAGTGCGCTAACCCAGTATGTAAAAGCACAGAACTTGTTTATTCGGGGGTAGATGCGTTTATGTTGGGAGTGCCAACAGAAACTTATTGCTACACCTGCGCTAATGCTATTGCTAGTTTTGAGGTGAAAATCTGATGACTAACAATACTGAACTAACACCAGAGTTGGCAGAGAAAATTCTAAAACTTGCGTTTGCCACAGATGAGCAAATGAAAGAGTGGGAAGCCTTGCCAACACGGGAAGCAAGAAAGAATTATTGGAACACTCTCCCACTACCAAAACTAAAGAGAAAGGGAAACTAATGTATTTAGATACAGGAACACTTATAGGTTTGACTATCGCGCTCGCTAGTTCTTGCGCGGTTATGATTATCTCAATAATGTCCCACCGAAATCTCACACGAGAAAACTATCGTCTGAAGAAACTACTACGCGAGAGGAGTAAAAAGTAAAAATGGACACAACACAAATAATCGCTGACGCTAACTGCGACTTTGCTTGCCAGTTTGAGTGGATTGAAGTATCTTCAAACTTCTTTGGCGTATCTGTATATACACCAGCACTAATTGTTGGACTGCTTGGTTATGGTATCTATCGAGTTATCAAGAAGAGGCGCGGTTAATGACTAAGCCAACTTGGGATAAATTCGAAGAAGCAATTCCAGTTGTAAATGGGAGCAAGGTAGAACTTGAACCTAACCAAACAATTTGGAAGAACAGGTTTTATGTTGTCGTCAAGACAGTTTTAGAACCTGAACTTGGCGAAGCCAGTGGTCTTCACCTTTCAATTCGTCATAACGAACGAAAGGCTATTAGAGATTGGCGACACTTCCAGCGTATCAAGAACGAACTTGCGGGTGAAGAAAGAGAAGCCGTAGAAATCTTCCCACCTGAAAGCCAACTTGTTGATACTTCCAACCAGTATCACCTTTGGGTTTTACCTGAAGGCACAACTTCTTTCTTCACTTGGAACGAAGGAAGACACGTTACAAGCAACGCACAAGACCCACAGACTGCTCTATGGCTTAGAGAAAAGGGTTTAGACCCTGCGGTTATTCGTAACGCGGTTCAACGACCTTTGGAAGAGGAAGCGTCTGCGTGAGAGTAGCAAAAAGTAAAAAGTTAGAAGCCAGCGCGAGTGCGTTATATCGTGGTGGTCTTTCGATAGATGATGTGGCAAAAGAACTTGCCGTTTCTTATCGTTGCGCTCGCAAAGCAATTCAAGGTGGTGGGGCTGAAATTAGAAATCCCTCTGCTAGAACTAAAGGACGCACAAGTCCTAAAGGAAAGAAAGGCAACAAATGAATAACTTAAATATCGTTTGGACTGCTGTCGGAACTGTCTTGTTTGGCTTAGCGTCTTTCGTGGCGTCTTGGCAAGGTAGTGTGGCGTGGTCTATTAGTTTGGGCTTGTCTGCGGTTGCCTCTGCAACCCTAGCAAGCCGAGAGAAGTAGGCTAAACCCCCTTTTCCCTACTTCTCCGAAAGTTAGGCTGTCGGTGGCTTCCCCCACTTACAGCCTTTCTTTTCGTCTGACTGCTTGACTTACTGCTTGACGACTGATATGTTATGTCTAACAAATTGAAAGGGGGCTTCCAATGTCTGTAAATATTGATAACAATGGTCTTGACTATGACCCTTGGGCTGAAGATGATGACGACACTCTTGCGGTTGAAGATGTCGTTGTTGTTGAAGACGCAGGTTTTGAGATGTGGTTAGGTCTTGAATAAATAACTTTGCCACGAAGAAGCCCCGCCTTGTGCGGGGTTTCTTTTTGTGCGGGTAAGTTTTTACTTTTTACGCCTCTCCCCAAACCCTCGCGCTCGCCAGGTTCCACAACTTCCCAACAACTTCTCTCTGATTCCCTTCTAATTGCCCTTGACTTCTATGATGGAGTGTTATATGCTATGTCTTGAAAGGGGGGTATCAAATGGATACTCAAGTTGCAACAAGATTGCCTTCTAAGTCCGAATGGGCGGAACTTTATGAGGCACTTTCTAAACTTCCTAAATCTAAATACGCTATCCCAACTTCCGAGATTATTTCGGATTTCTTAGCGGATAATATTCACGGCGACCTACTCTTCGTAGAGGTTCGTGAATACAAAAAGACCCCATACCTACGCAAGTTGTTGGGTTCTATGCCTTCTTTTACCCGTGTAAAGCCAAATGCGCTCGATACGCTTGCGTTCGTGCGTATTTTGACTACTGACCCTCACAAATACGCTCGTATCTTCGGTGAGCACTATCGTTGCTGTGCAAAGTGCGGTGCTGAACTCACTGATGAGCGTAGCCGTGAGTTATCTCTTGGACCAGAGTGCCGAAAGGCGTTTGGTTACACCAAGTAACTCTATGATGGAAGGTCGTTCCCGCCCCTGTGCGGGGGCGACTTTCCTGACTTTAGTGTGCTAAGGTAAGTCAGTAAGTTAAACCTTGTAATGCAAAGAGCATTAGAAAGTAGGTTGCAATACCTATCTCCCCAGAGCGGGTGATACAGGTGGGCTAGTCCAGCCACCTTGTCCTGTCCCCTAACAAAGGAATAATCAATGCAGAAACTCGAAAGCAAGACTATTGAACAAATTGTAAGCGTGGCTATATCTGTCGTGCTTCTATCAGTATTTTCAACCTTTGTTCAAAGTTCCAGAGCCGAGCAACAACCTATGCCAGTATCTATCGCTTCGGTAGAGGCTGAAATAGCAAAGAAGAATGAAGAAATCCGCTTGCTAGAACTCAAGAAGTTCTCCGAGCAAAAGACAACCCTGACTGATGAAGACCTAGTCCGACTGCTTCACGCCGTTGGTTTCGAGGGTAAAGCCTTGAGAACTGCTTGGGCTGTCGTCAAGAAGGAAAGTAATGGTCGCCCCCTAGCCTTCAATGGCAATAGGAAGACAGGCGATTCGTCATACGGCATATTCCAAATCAATATGATTGGTGGGCTTGGCGTTACACGCCGAGAGAAGTTTGACCTCAATAGCAATGTTGAACTCTTTGACCCAGTAGTCAATGCTCAAGTCGCCTACCATATGAGCGGTGGCGGAGATGATTGGACTGCTTGGAAAATCTCAGGAACGCTAACAAATCGTGATGAGATAAGATTCAAGGAGTGGTATGCCAAGTTCCCTGAAGGAGTTATAAATGAGTGATGAAGACCTATCCAGTATCTTTACCCCTGCGGTAGAGCCTGAGCCAGTCGTAGAGCCTATTGCTGTGGTTGAAGAACCTGCCCCTGCGGTAGAGCCTGAGCCAGTAGTAAAAAGTAAAAAGAATACAGCGCCGAGTTCAAAACTTGAGGGGATTGTTTCTATTTCAATTCTAAAAACACACGCCTCTCATCACAACTCTGCCTCTTCTGCCTTGATTCAAGAAAGACTTATTGAACTTGGCTTTACTGACGCGGGTTTAGATAATCGCGGTCATATGTCTTCCAACACTGTAAAGGCTTTAGCAAGTTTTGATGGGTCTGACCCTAAGACATACTTGCCAGCAGAAGCCACTGTGAGAAAGTTATTTGAAGGCACTGCGGTAGAAATCGTAGCCTAAACACCTTTTCAATAAATCAACGCTCGGTTGGTCATCTAAAATTGACTAGCCGAGCGTTGTTTTTACTTTTTACACGCTCTGTGCAGGACAAGGAAGGACGGCACAAATGGCAAAATCAAAAGGAGAGGTTGAAGTAAGTCGGGACGACAAGACTATTGAGAAAGCAAAAATGCTCATTGGTCGTGTAATCGCTACTTTCGCTGCCTCGGGACTATCCGTAGTCGGAGCAGGTTCTTTGTTTGGTATTGAAGTATGGAAGTCTATTGCCCTTGCGGGTGGTTTGGGTGTCGCTACTGTTGTAGAGGCTTTGTCCCGTGCCTACCTTGCTGACGGAAAATTGACTACATCTGAAATCAACGAAGCCTTTGCGCTTGTAGATAAGCGTAAATCCGCCGAATAGTTTATATAAATAAGAAGCCCCCTAGATTATTCGTCTAGGGGGTTTTCTTATGCTACTAGGCAGAGCCTACTTTTACTTTGAGCGTGAAGCCATACTGTAATCCACCCGCGCTCGCGGTCATATACCTCTGCACCTTTTGTAAGTTGTTGGCACTTTGGACAAGTCCCAATGAACTCGTGGTCGTCTAACTCTTTCACTCTTTGTCCTTTTTCATTTCGATATAGTGGCAAGGCTTACATAGCCCCTCTCCACCCCCGCCGAACTTAGGATTGAACCAAGTCTGACATTTGACACATTGTTGCGGTTTAGCCATTTCGGTTCTTCTCTAGGATTGGTTGGAAGCACTTACTTTTTCCTGTTGTTGTTCGGTAGCCGTATCGTGTCAAGCGGAATTGGATTGCACCAATAGTTACACCCAATATCTTTGCAAGACGATATACGGAAATGCCTTGCGTTGTTATTGCTTGATTGAGAAGGTAGGTGTATTCATCTGCCTCTGCTCGATACATCTTGCCGTGTCCTCTTACCTGTTGGGCAAGTGGTTTGAGTTCTAATAGTCTGTCCAGCATTTCTTTTGGAAGTTCAGGATAAACTTTAGAATACTTTGTTTCTCGCGGTGGGTTGGGGATAGGTAAATCACTAATGAGAGAAGTGTCGCTCATTGTTTGTTGAGCAAGTTGTCTTACTCTTTCCCGTGAAATATCTACTGCCCTTGCAATCGCGGAATCTGTCCAGCCAGCCTCGCCCAATGCAATTATGTATTGGTTGCGTTGCTTTATGTCGCTAATACCTTTGAAGATATCTAATACATCTTGCGGAAGTTCTTGCTTTCGCTTGATGATTTTTCCTTCTCCACTCGCCACAATTTTGTATGTAACGCGTTTAGGTTTAGTCGTTGTCGTTATCTCTGTCGTCATTTCTTCCTTTCGTAGTTTGTCTTATAGCAAGCATAACCCATAGGATTACTGATTGCAAGTTGAGAGGCTACCCCTTGCGGAGTGCCTCTTTTACTAGCGTTACTGCCTCGAAGTCATTACCGCCAATGTTGTATTGGAATACCTCGGTGAGTGCGGGTCTTCCCATTTCGTAACGCTTCCAGTCGTAGATTGTCGCTACTGTGCCGTTCTCAAAAACAATAACCCACTCGACTGTTACTTTGTCGCCCTCTGCGAAGTATTCAGGTTCTCCGAAGGTTTCAATAAGTTGAGCAAGTGTTGAAGTTACATAGCCTTTGAGTGAAGTCCCGTAGGCTTGCTCAGGGTCTAATGTGAATTGCATTTTGTTTCCTTTCGTAGTTGGTAGATATAGTATATAAAACTTATTGCAACAATGCAAGCCCATTTCTCTCCACCCCCTGTGCGGTGTCTAAAAGTTGTTTGGAAGTTGCCAGCACCTAGCCACTAAGTTTTTACTTTTTACTCAAAATCAAAAAATGAAATGCAAAAAAAGAAACCCCCGATTTCTCGGGGGCTTCTTCATAACTTTTAGAAGAAGAGTTCTTCTACTGCTGAAGAGGCTAGAAAGCGTAACTTTAGATTGAGAATACGGATTCCATATTCCTTTGCGAAGTTTTCTGCTTCTGCCTTTGTGTCTGCCTTGAATTGGTAAGCCTTGTTGCCTTCATAGACTGCCATAAAATGCTTCTTGCCGTTTGAGTTTGTGCCAGTCATTACTGCGATTAGTTCTGCGTCTGTTATTAGTTTAGACATTTGCTTCCCTTTGTTAGTTGCCTTGCCCCCTGTGGCTTGGCTTCTTGGTCTAAGTGTATCCGGTTAGGTGGGTAGTTGCAAGACCAAATGAGGAAATTGTTTAGATTTGCGGGTGTGAGTTACATCACATTTTTCGGCGCTCGCAAGTTTTTACTTTTTATATAGTTTTAATTTTTCCAGCAAAAAAGAAACCCCCTCTTTCGAGGGGGCTTCTTTTCCAGACTTTAGAAGTGTGGGTCGAAGTATTCCATTCGCACACCGACTAGGAGAACACCAGAGTTAGTTGCGCCTTCACGCATATAGCGTCCGTCTTTGCGGAGTGTGTAGCGTTCTTGCTTTGCATTTGGGTTTGTAGTGAATTCGTAATCTTGGCTCTCTGAATAGTAACCATTTGAATCCACACGCTTTGCGATATCGCGGGTAGCAATTACTGCCTTTACTTGTCCAGCCTTCTTTCCTGTTTTGTAGGTTTCAATTCCTACAACTGTGTAAGCAAGTCGGTCAGACCAGCCAATCTGTGTTGCGCCCATACCGATTTCAATTTCGGTAAGGGACTTGCTGTTGCCAGCAAGTAGATTATGAAATGAGCCGTAAGACATTTCTATCATCTCCCCTTTGTATCCATCGCCCCTTGCGATTTCCACTACCTAAATAGTAAGGGTTGGCTACGGATAACGCAAGTCCATTTGGCAAAAAAGGTTGGAAATGTCGTGTGATTTGCACCACACATTTGCACCCCTGCGGAAGTTGTTGAGAAGTGAAAGTTATCCACAGGTTTATCCACAGGGTGTGGATAACTTTTCCTCTGGGAGTTTTTACTTTTTACTTGTCTTTTATTTTTCCTGCAAGAGAAAACCCCCCTTGCGGGGGGCTTCCCTTTCCAGACTTATTCTTCCCCGATTTGCTTCAGGAAATCATTGACAATATCTAGAGCCTTTTCACGACCCTTTAGACCTTTGCCTGTGTCAATTCCTGTAAGACGCTTGAACGCCTTTAGGCTTGACTCTTTAGAAAGTTGCATACGCAACTCTGTGCGGATTTCAAGTTCTAGACCCTGCTTCAAGATGAAGAGTTGAATTGGGCTTACTTGAATTTCAACTACGGACATTTTGTTTCCCCCTTTCTTTGTTAGCCTAAGCATACATTTTTTGTAGGGGTAACGCAAGTCCATTTGGCATTTTGTGCCACATAATTCGTGTGAGTTGCACCACATAGAAAAACCCCCCACATTTCTGCGGGGGGCTTCTCTTTAGTTCTTTAGGCTGATGTAGTTGCTAGGACTACGACCTCTTCTTCTTTGACCTCTGCGGGTGTTGGGTGATTGAGGACGAGGTAAAGGATTTCCTCTGCACTCATTTCACGATGAGGTTCTCCGCGAGTTTCTTCTTGGATTACTACCTTCTCGATAGGTGCGGTAGCACCTAGTAGAAGTTCTCTTACCTGTGCCTTTGTGTCAATGATGTAGTAGTAAGTAGTTCCCTTGATTGTTACTGCTGTTCCATATGCTGACATTTTCTTTCCCCTTTTTTCTTTTTATTAGCACCCCTTGTGCTAATGAGATAAAGGTATCTCACTCTTTGCGGTAATGCAAGTTCAAAAGGGTATATGACTGGTCATACTTTAGACAATAAAAAACCCCCCTTGCGGGGGGCTTTTTTGTAGTTCTTTACTTTCTATTCCTCTTGCCTAAGAAATATCCAAGAGCCAAGAAAGGGATTGTTACTAAGATTGCTCCGTGTGTCATTTCTGTTAGTGCTACTACTACACCTAGAACAATGCTTCCCACAATGATTGCAATGCTCATTTTGATATAGATACTAAATGCTTTGGCTATCATTTTCTTTCCCCCTATGCCCTACCCCTGCGGTTGGGCTTATACGGATAGCATACACCTTATAGGTATAAGTGCAACACCATACCTACCCTTTCACCCTGTGATTTACACCATACACACCCACGCCTAAGTTACTGACGAGTAGCGAAGTTATTAGATACCCCCACCCCCTTTCATTTCTAGACCTATACCCCCCCTTTGCTAGTCCTAGACCAGTCAAGACCTATTACATATATCTAGACCCCCCACCCCCCTGCTAGAAATAAATATCTAACTACCTTGCTTTAGATTCTTCACTAGACATCTTGGCAAGACTTTACTTTCATAAGTTGTTCATACTTGCTAGACCTAAGCAAGCCTATTAGACGCAAGCCTAGACAAGTAAGCCTTGCCTTGAGTCATAGTTCATAATAAAGTTGAGTCGCATTGACTCAAGTTTGTTTATAAACATATACATAACTAAAATAATAACAAAATGTTATAAATAAAAATAAATATATGCCTATGCCACCCCCCACCCACCTTTGCAAAAAAATAAATAACTTTATAACAAAATGTTATTTTTTCCGGAAACGATTTGGCAAAGCCTCGAATATAAGCGGTACCTTCTCACAGGCCAAAAGCATTTAATGGAAAGGTTCATACTTTCGATGCTTTCGTCCAAGAGTCTTTGCCCGCATAGTCTGATAACATTAGGCACAAGAAGTTTTCCCATATCTAAGGGAGTTTGAGTGAAGTTCGAGGGTTTCTTTCCACCGCACCCGTTGCAACCAACCCAGTATGGGATTTTGAGTGTTGCTCGTTTGTCGGAACTTGTGGAGAAGGAAACTGCTAAAGATACAGAAGAGCGCTGGGTTCGTGGCTACTCCCATATCTTTGAGACAAACCCAACTATCCGCCTTCTCCGTGGAAGTGGCGCAGTTGCTCACGAACTTAATGATGCAACAGGGGACCCACGCTATATAGATGTAAAGCCATTCTTTATTGAGGTTGAGGACTATGCCACCACGATGAGCATGGGTGGGGAAGACCGTAAGGCAAAGATTGTCCGCCAACTTGAAGCAGGAACTCAGAAGTCAGTTGAGCATGAGTTCTATCACGGCTATTCAACCCGCGCCGACAATAGTGGTAATCAGTATCTAACTAAAGCAGAAACTATCACTATTGTTAATAATTCAACTTTGTATCAAATGCAAGAAGGTCTTGGCTTCCTTGAGTATGCCATCGCCCAATCCCCGCTTGGTGAGCAGGGCGTAATCCATATGACCCGTGATATGGCAGCCCTTCTAGGTAGCCAATGGATTATGGAACGACCTGACGCTCAGGGTATCCCACATCTTGAGACAACTAACGGCACTCCCGTTTGTGTTGGTTCTGGCTACGATGGCTCTGGTCCAAAATGCTCTATTGCTACAACAACAGTTTCAGGTGCAGGACTTTGCACAATTACAACAGAGACACCTCATGGTTTGGCTCAAAACGATTTAGTAGTTATTGAGCAGGAAGTTGCTAGATTTAATGGGACTTGGACAGTTACAAGCACTCCAACTCCAACAACATTTACTTTTAGTATTACTGGCGCTTCTCAGGCAGAAACTGCTGGACAGGGTATTGCATTCTTTGGCCCAGACCAAGACCACAAGTGGATGTATGCAACAGGTCTTGTAGATGTAAACCTAGGCGCTATTGAAGTTGTTAATACTGAGCGTGGGCACGGATATAACGTTTCAGGAAACCAGAACGATATTAGACTCAAGGCTATCCGCCCAGCAGCAGTTCATCACGAACCATCTGTTCACTACGGCGTAAAGGTTCAGGTCCACCAGTAGTCTCTGTACGGCTTTGAAAAATGCTGTACAATAGACCAATGAAACAGAAGATAAAACTCCCCGATGACGAGGTTAGGTTTATCTCTGCTCTTGACCCCGCTCTAATCCCTTCTCGCCTTCGTGCGTTGTGGGAAGCAGGTTGGTCTTTAGGAATTATTGCTTCCTCAATCAAACCCGCCAAGCCTAAATCAACTGTGCATTTTTGGGTAAAGAACGCTCCATCTACAGAACAGCGTCGCCAAGTACCAATGCCACCACCAAAGTCTTTGACGGTCTCTGCTCCTATCTTAGGAACTCCTAGAACCCGCTCTATCTCTCCTACGGTACCTCCAGAACTAAAGCCACGCTTACAGGAACTCTCAGCGCTGGCAAAGCGCTACCGTGCCAAGACTTCTGACGATAGCCCGCTAGCCCAAGCAAATAGGGAACTAACAGAACTATCGCTTACGCTTTATCACAGAGGCGTACCTGCTGCTGATATTGCAGAAGCGGCTGGAGTTACTTATCGTGCAATGGCTCGGCGGTTGAGCAATGGCTAGGCTATACAAAACCGCATCTGGGACATACTCCGAATCAGAATTAGTTGTTGCCGTTTGGGTAAATCCAAATCGCAAAAAAGGGCGCTCTCAGGCTAGACTTCTTGAAACACTTACAACAGATAGTTCCAGCATCCCTATTGCATTTCCTTTAGAGACACTTCAGAAGATTCAGTCGTGGATGTTCTGTCCCGTGGCTCACGACCCATCAGATTTAGACCTTTGGCTAGTCCTAGAAAACGGAGCAACAAGAGAGAAGCCTCTCCTAGTTCCGCTGACTATTGCTAAAAAGGCTCTAGGCTGGCAAGATTTCCATATCCCTTCAGAATATACGGAGAAATAATGAAAGTTCAGGCAGATGTCTTTCCAGCAGTGATTGCTCTTGCCGAACCTGGCTCCCTTGAAGATTATATGGAGTTGACTCCTAGAGGGGCTGCTCCTGAAGGAACTCGGCGTCTAGACCGTTGTCGCATAGTGGTTTTCAACGATACCTTGATGGTTGCTGTTGACTCCCCTGAAGGACCCAAACTGGTCTTCCGCGAAGCGTGCCACTCCTATATTAAAGATGACCAGAAAATTCATAGAGCAATTACCGAGAGCGGAAAGGTTGTTTCTTTTCGCAAAGACGATAACTGCGGCTGTGGCTCTAGACTCAGGACATGGAATCCTTATGGGCACATATTGATGGCAATGGATGGCGAAAATGACTGAACCACTTACCTTTGTAATAGCAGCGCTAGCCGTTTATAGAGTCTCTAGATTTATTACGACAGATACCCTTTTTAACCCAATCCGAGATAGAATATGGAAGAGGTTTCCACCAGAGACTTCAAAGTTTGGATACTGGTTTACTTGCACTTGGTGTACGTCCATTTGGGTCGCATCACTATCTGAAATATCCCGTATCATTAATCCCAGCATCACATTGGGCATCCAAACAGTGTTCGCACTGTCTGCCCTTGCGGGGCTGTTAACTGCATACGAGGAAAAGTAATGTCCTCAGTATTCCGTAACAAAGACGAGGAGTTTTAAGTGGGCGTTTTTAAGCGCGATGAACAGGGCGAATCTGCCGAAGTTGTTCCTACTCCCGTCACCCCTAAAGCAAGTTCACAGAAGCGCACTAATAAATCAAAACAAACAGGTCGCTCTCGTCAAGTAGTTTTAAAGCAGACACCAAAAGTAACTGGTGCAGCATCAGTATTTCTATCTCAACCAAACGCAGCACAGGCTGCTAACTATTCAACACCACGCACACTCACTGCCGCAGCAGCCCAAGTAAAAATTAATGACAAGGGTGAGTTCGAGCAGTTTAAGCATCGTCGCACTGCTGCATCGTCAGCATGGCAAGCAGAGGCTTGGGAGTATTACGACGCAATTGGTGAAATCAAATATGCATTTAACTTAGTTGCATCTGTTGTATCTCGTATTCGTATTTACTCTGCCGTTATCGAGAACGCACACGAAACTCCAGTTTCAGTAAAAGCGTCTACACAGATTGACCCACGACTAGGTGCAGCAGCAGAGCGTGCACTTGCTCGCTTAGATTCTGCATATGGTGGACAGGCTGGTCTTCTTAAAGATGCAGCACTTAATCTTTCAGTTGCTGGGGAGTGCTACTTAGTACAGATGCCAGCACGTCCAGGTTCAGGACTACCTGAGTCCTGGGATATTCGTTCTGTTGATGAAGTTATGGCAGATGCTCGTGGTGGATTTAACATCATTGGCCGTCGTGAGCAGTCATCTGGTGGGCAGAATCAAAACAATTCAACAAATCGTCTTTCAAAGAATGCATTCGTAGGACGCATCTGGCGTTCACATCCTCGTTATTCAGATGAAGCAGATTCATCACTTCGTGGTTTGCTTGATATGTGTGCAGAACTTCTACTTCTTAACCGCACATTCCGTGCTACTGCACGTTCTCGCCTAAACGCTGGCGCACTCTATCTTCCAGATGGTCTTTCAGTTGCTGCACAAGGTGACCCAGACCAGCCATACGATTCAGATAATGAATTGAATCCAAACTTTACTGCCGAGGAGGCAGAGGACGAGTTTGAAGAGCAGTTGATTGATGCTATGACAACTCCAATTCGTGATGAGGAGTCAGCATCAGCAGTTGTTCCGCTAATTATTCGTGGTCCAGCAGAACTTGGCGACAAGATTAAGCAGTTTAAGTTCGAGCGTTCATTCGACCCATCACTTGCAGAGCGCTCAGACCGCGTTCTAGAGCGCATCTTGCAGGGACTTGATGTTCCAAAGGATGTTGTTACAGGTCTTGCAAATGTAAAGTATTCAAACGCACTTCAGATTGATGAAGCACTTTACAAGGCACACATTGAGCCAATGATGTTGCTCATCTGCGATGCTCTTACAGTTGTTTATCTTCGTCCATACTTAATTGCACAGGGTTATAGCGTTACTGACGTTGAAAAGATTGTTATTTGGTATGACCCATCAGCAGTTGCAACTCGCAATGACCGTGCAGCAGATGCAGATTCAGGTCTTGACCGTGGAGCAATCTCGCTAGACACATGGCGTCGTGCTCACGGCTTCTCATCAGCAGATGCACCTACTTCAAATGAAATGGCGCTTCGTCTTTTGTCTGAGCGTGGAGCAATTACACCTGAACTTACCGAGGCAATGCTTCAAGCACTTGCTCCAGAGATTATGGATGCTGTTAAGCAAGCACAACAGGCTTCATCTGTTGCGCCTATCCCACCAGATGTCCAGCAAATTCTTGAACAAGCAACTGGTGAACAAGCACCAGCACCAGAAGGAGAACAGTAATGAACGTAGAGAAGCCAGAAGTAGTAAACGGTCTTGCTAATTCACTTAGTAACGCTGTTGTAATGTATTTCAAGGCACATGGACACCACTGGAACGTTGTTGGTAACGACTTCTCACAGTTCCATGACTTTTTTGCATCAATTTACGAAGATGTTTACAGTTCTCTAGACCCTCTTGCAGAAAGTATTCGCAAGATGGGCGCTGTTGCTCCATACCGCCTTGTTGAGTTTGCTCGCATGGCTGATATTCAGGATACAGAAGTTGGTCAGAACGCTATGGCAATGTGCAAAGACCTTTACGATGCTAACGACACAGTGCTTACATCTCTTAACAACGCTTTTGCTGCTGCAAACTCTTCTAACGAGCAGGGAATTGCAAACCTAATCGCAGAGCGTATTGATATGCACCAGAAGTGGCGCTGGCAGTTAAACGCATTTCTCACAGCAGAAGATTCAGTAGGACAAGGATTCTAAAATGGCACAAGACTGGGTATTAGAACTAGACAATCAGCAAGACGACTCTGTAGTCGCCGCTGCTGGTTCTAAACCTGCTCCAAAGAAAGACCAGATTAAAGGCTCAGATAAAAACTCAAAGGGTTCTGCATCTGGTTCTAAGAAAGTTGTATTTAGTAAAGCAACAGAAGCATCTTTGGCAGAAAAAGTTAAGACTCACAATGCAAAAGCACCTGAAGGTCGCAAAGCAACACTTGGAATGCTTAAGGCTGTTTATCGCCGCGGGGCTGGAGCGTTCTCCACATCACATCGCCCAGGTATGAATCGTAACCAGTGGGCTATGGGTCGCGTCAATGCTTTCCTTAAACTACTAAAGTCTGGCAAGCCATCAAACTCTGCATACAAGACAGATAATGATTTACTTCCAGCATCACATCCAAAGAGTTCACGAGGCGTTAAGGCTTCTGCTGTAGATTCAGATTACGATGAAGAATTATTAGTTACACTAGGAACAAAAGAAGATTATCAATACCCAGAAGAAGCAATCATTGCTATGGCCGAGTTCTCTGGTTATGGATACGAAGCAGAGTCTGCTATTCGTGCATCTTGGCTTCGTGCAGTGCGTAATGGAGATGACCCATTCCTAAGAGCAGGGATGCTTGCAGTGATGGGCAAAGACAGTCTTGATGGAAACTTACTTCCAATCCTTGAGGAGGACGGCGAATAATGAGTAGAGTAGTGCGTCGCTTTGGTTATGCCATCTCTCCTAATGGAGCACAGGCCAGCACCTTCAAACAGGCTGCCTATTTGCGCGAGAAGGTTATTGAATTCATTGACTCTACCAACGCTGAAGCATCTACATCTCGTCGCTTAACTCGTGGCGCTGCATTTGCAGTTGTTCACCGCTCACTTGTTGCAACAAAGGATTTGCCATTCTCAATCCGCGAGCACATTGCAATGAAGGAACTTTCACAGTATGTGACGCTTCTTCAGAACAATAAAGTCGCTGCGATTAAGCCAAGCCACACTGACCTTTTGCCTGTAGCGCACCCACGCTCAACAAAGATGCACACACTGACAGCATCTGCTCTTCTTTCAGCACGAGCAAACTGGTATGCCGATGACTCACGCATCACTGATGAAAAGGTTAAGTCAATTGTTGCTTCTGCATACACAGCAACTCCTGGTTCTGTAGAACACTCTTACTACTCAACAATGCTTGCATCGCTTCCACAGGGTTCAGTTCCACAGGACATTCTTGTATCTCTTACTGCTGATGGAAACTCATCTGCTGAAAAGAGTCTTCGTGCTCGCCTCCAGCGCCGTGACCGCTTTGGTCGCTTTGCTTTTATGGGTGGCGGTATGCGTGCTCTTATTCGTATGAATGGTGGAAAGGTTCGCAGCCTTACAGGTCGTCCTGTTGCAGATGGTCCTAATGGTGACGATGTTCAGGTAGAACTTCCTAACGGAAAGATTGTAAATATCCCTGCATCTAAGGGAGAGTTTATCTCTGCAATTATCAATCCTACAAAGGATGGCTTCTCACCAGTTGATGCAAAGGTTTCTACAGAAGATAACGATGTAATTATTAATGAAGAAGATTTAACATACGCTGACGCTCCAGAAGGCTGGGAAAAGATATCAGAAAATTCTTGGAGCAACGGTGAGTGGAATGCACTTAAAGCGGGAGACGGTAAATTTATAGTTCAAAAACCTTTTGGAAGAGAACATATTATGATGCTTCCAGGGGGTCCATTTACCGACTGGGAAGATATTCTTGACGGAGTTGCAGGATTTAAAGAAGACAGTAAAAAGAGAGTTGAAGAACTTCGTAAGCAAAAAGCAGAACTTCCTGAGAAAAATGAAACTCCTGATATTGGCGAAGTAAATAAATTTTTTCCTGACGATATTGAAGAAAAAGTTCAAGATTTCCGTCCAAAAGACAAAAAAGGTGGCGGAGATGGAGAAGGACCAAAAGGTCCTAAGAAGTTTGAGTTTAAGTATCCAGAAGGCGCTTATAAGATTTCAAAAGACCCTGATGCAGATATTGAAGAGTCATATGAAGACCCAACAGTAATTGCACAGGATTCAGATGAGCGCGACCTTATTGCTGCTTTAGAAGAAGGACTTCTCCCTAAAAAAGAAGGTCAGAATGCTACTGGTTACGGAAGCATTAATACTGCTGATGGAGAACAATTAATTCCTGTAGAAAATCTTTATCTTGCGCTTCAAGAAATGGGCGGAGACCCAGAGTTAGAAGTTGCTCGCATTTACGACAAGCAACTTGGAACATCTGAAAACGAAGATAACCTTTTAGACTCACGCAAGCAAGAAACTCTTTCAGAGCCAACTCCTGAACTTGATAAAGCATTTATCCGTGAGACAAAAGAACTTGGCCCAGATATCGAGCCAGCAACAGAAGAACCTGCATTTGATGCAGAGAAGTTTGATGCTGCTCCACTTCCTGCACTTCTTGAGGGTCTTTCAGAGACTGAACTTGCTCGCTTTATGGAATCAGAGGACCACACTCCTTATCTTCCAAAGAACGAACAGATTGAAATGCCTATTGGTTATGCATCTCTTAGCCCAGAACCATATGCTGCATGGAAGAAAGTAACAGCAGAGAATCCAGACCCTAACCTTCCAGAAGGCTTTAGCGATAACCCTGTATTTATTGCACAGAATATTCCTACACCAGAACTTGAAAAAGAATTCCGTCGCTCACTTGAGCCAGGTAATGACATTCCAGGAACTGCAAAGATTTCACTTAAGACAGACTCTGGTGAAGAGTTCGTTGCAGATGTTCCAGGTGAAGCAGTTCGTGACGCACTTCAACTACAAGGCGTAGATACAAACGCTCTTACTAAGAAGATTGCAGATGAAGGCTTTGAAGGACAGAAGCAAGAGATTGTTGGACAAGAGCAGCCTGTTGCAAAGATTACATCTGTAGAAGATGCAATCCGAGCAGATGAAGAGTATGTCCTTAAGATGCGAAACCTTATGGGCTATGACCGTCAAAAGGCCATGATGGATTATAAGCAGCAGGGCCCTCACGACCCACTAGACCCTGCCTACAAGGATGAGTTTGCTAAAGAGTTTGAAGATTATTTATACGAAGATGGAACACCTAATGGTGAATTCAATGACCTACTTCGTAGTAACCCAGACTTTGCTCGTCTTTTTGCATGGCATCAGTTTGACCAGATGGGAAGTCCTATCCACGCAGACTGGATGCCAAGCGATGATGACATCCGCGAGCAATTCCCTGAAGGAGCAGAAGACGCTAAGCACGCATTCATTGATGGTCTTTATGATGCAGCACCAACTCCTGCAACTGCAATTGGTGCAGGTCTTGACATCCTCATGTCACCAAAGTATTTCTACAGCAGCAAAAAAGATAAATTAGCAATGCTTCAGGATGCACTTCGTGCATTTAAAGATGAAGATATGCGATTTGATATTAGAGATGACAAAGAAGAACTTGCTGCTGTTGAGTCTGTAACTAAGTCTATTGAAGACGAAATTGCAAAACTTCAAACTACTCCTCTTGCAGCACCACCTAGCAGTGGAGACACTATTACTGACCTAAAGATGGACCTTGAACGCTGGGGCGAGCGCAAGATGATGGCTCCAGACCAAGCAGGTCGAGATAAGGCACAGGCAGAGATTGAAAGAATTGATGCAGAGATTGCCAAACTAGAAGGACAAGAAGCACCTACTCCACCTAAGAATCCAAGAATTACTGAAAGATTCTTAGATTCTCTTCTAAGCGCTCTCCGCGAGGGTCGCAGCATTAATGGTCAATCTTTCCCTAGAAGCATTATGACTCCAGAAGAGTACGAGTTCTTCGACAGAGTTACAGGTATTGATGTAAGTAATGCAGAGGCCATCAAACTTGTTGAGGATATGATGGCCCAGCAAGGCTTCACTCCAAAGACTCAAGAAGAGCAAGATGGTCTTGATGCAGAGCAGATGGATAGACTTCAAAAGCAACTTGAAGGGCTTACACAGCCAAAACCGTCTGATGAAGAACAAGGCGAGCGAAAGACTCCAGCAAAACTTAAAATTGGAGAAGAAGTTTATATTCCTGGCGAAGGCTGGAGAAAAGTAACAAACATTCGTAAGCGTGCAAGTAAATCTTCTTACGCTGGTCGTAAAGACACTATTTACTGGGATGTCACTTATGTAGATGAAAATGGCAATGAAGGTACTTGGACTACAAAACCATTTGGTGGTGGATTTGGTCAAGAAAAGACTGACAACAAACTTGCCACTCGTCCTGGTGCAAAAGTAATTGACGCACCAAATGATGACTTTGAAGTTTCATCTGAACAAGAAATTCCAGATGGCATTGAGGCAGAACCTAAATCTCCAAACCTAGAACCAGATAATGCAACTGGTCCATATCGTATTGTTACTAAGGTTGCAGATTTGCAGCCTGGTGATATCACTGCTGATGACCACTTTGTTATTGAATCTGTTGGTGGCGCTTTTGAAGGCGACCCAAACAAGTTAGAAATTTCTGGTTACTACCCAGGACACGTTACACAGAATACAAAGAAGTGGAATGCTTCTACAGAAATGACTGTTATTCGTGGTGCACAGGCTCCTGAAAAGGGAGACTTGCCAGAACTTAGCAAGCCATTTGCAAGAGACTTTGGACCTGTCTACAAAAACAAAGAAGGCAAGTGGTCTATGTCTAAGGCAGAAGACCAAGCAAAACTTGATGCTGCGTGGGAAGAATACAACGCAAGAAAAGCAGAAGCGATTGCTCGTTTTACTGACCCAACAAATAAAGACAATACAAAGGCTCCACATCAAGTTCGTGTTAAGGCTGCTGACCTACAACCAGGTGATATCTCTGCTAAGCCAGAGAAGGGTCACTTTGTTATCGAGCGCACATTTACTGATGAGACAACAAAGCCAGGATTTGTTAGCGTTGAAGGCTACTATCCAGGACACGTCTCACAGCGTAAGGAATGGAAAGTCGGAACTGACATTGATGTAATTCGCAATGTTGAAGCACCTGCAAAGGGAGACCTTCCAGAGATTCATCAACCATCTAAGACAAACGCTAATGGCAACTGGGTTCCAGATAAAGACCCTGCTAAGCGTGCAGAGTATGAAAAAGAAATTGCTGATGTTGCATCCAAGTGGGAAGTTCCAAAAGACCTTCCAACTATTGAACCATCTGCCTCTGATTCAGACGCAGCCGATGCTGCTGCAACTAAGCCAGTAGTTGTTAGGAAGCCAAAGGCTCCTCGCACACCGACAATGCCAGCATTCCAAGGTGAGTTTGCTGCTATTGCTCGTGAAGCAGGTGGCGATTGGGATAAGTTCTTTGAACTTCTTAAAGACCGCGAAATTATTTTCTTTGATTACGAAACAACTGGTATAGACCCTGCTGATGGTAATGAGCCATGGCAATTAGGCGCTGTAAAAGTTGTTAACGGAGAAATTGTTGACCGATTCAATGTATTTATGAATCCAGGTCGCTCCATCAAAGGAACTTATGCTTCCAAAGATAAAGATGGAAAGCCAACTGCTGTTGATGGAGAAGGAAAGAAACTTACAGACGAGTTCTTAGCAACACAACCAGACCAGAAGACTGCACACGAGCAGTTTGCTGCTTGGGCTGGAGATAATCCTCTTCTTGCTGCACACAACATGGTTTTTGATGACGAGGTTGCTCGTCGTATGGCAGATAAGCATGGCACACCATACTCACCTGCTGGACTTCTTGACACTCTTGCTATTGCACGACAGACAACTAAAGATGACCCAGATGCTCCATCTTATCCATGGGATGCAAGTGTTAAAGACAATAGACTTGAAACTATTGCTCCACACTTTGGAATTGATTTAACACGAGCACATTCAGCCGATGCTGATTCAGAAGCAACTGCTCAATTACTTAATATCTTGGCTGACAAGTCAAAGAAGGATGGCACTGGAGCAGACCTATTTGATGTAGATGCTCGTCAAGCCGATTGGGAAAATGCTCAAACAGAGTTCCAGACTGCTATGGCTGACTACGAACAAAAGGCTTCTGACTATGCTGCTGCAAAGGCAATTCAAGATGCTCTTGCTGGAAAGAAAGTTGATTTAGACAAACTTATTGATGATGCAAAGACTGCTCCAAAACCAAACCCAGACGGACAGCAAGAGTCAGATAAGGGTGAGGAACCTTCTGACCCAGCAATTATTGACTTTGAAGGTGCTGGAGCATATCCACAAGGCAAGATGAAGTTAATGCCTCGTGAATGGGCATCAGATGACGAGAATACAACTTTACTTCCTCGTGAAGATATTCGTATGAAGGACCTTCTACCAGGTGACTTTATGACATCTGCTAGCGGAGACCATATGTATCAAATTGTTGCTGTTCGTGCTGGTGAAGATTTTGGTTTCCAAGCAGGAAAGGTTCGTGCATACCGTGCCGACCTTGAGAACGGCGAAATCCACATGATTGAATACTGGGCACCAACTAAGTTAGATGGTGTTCGTCGTCCTAAGAACCCAGATGACTTGCTTCTTCCAGAAGATACAACAGAGTTTGTTGTTAACGATGATGTACGCGATAGTGATACATCCAATGAGCACGTTCCAGTTCCTACAGGAAGCGCAACTGTTAAGGTTGAGCCATCAGAAGATGGTAAGTACAAGATGGTTGCTACATTCTTTGATGACAATGGAGATGTTGCATATCAGGTAGAAGATTCATACCGCACTCGTGAAGGCGCTGAGGCTGAAGGTAAGGCTCTTATTCAAGAGCACGTCAAGGCACTTGCAGACCAGAAGACAAAAGAGCAAGGAGACGAGCCTACTAAGCAAGAAGACTCTCCTGTATCTCGTGGAACAGTTCCTACTGGTGCAGATAGCGCTCCACAAATTATTGAAGTTACTGATTTGCCTGGTGGATTTAAGGGAGATATTCAGATTACTCCTTCTGCACCAGATGCAAAGAAGCCTGAATACACAACAGATGCATCTCTTGTTGATTCAGACGGAGACATCATTGATAATCAGACAACAACTCACCCATCTCGCACAGAGGCAGAATCAACTGGACGCGACTTTGTTAGCCGTTCAGCAGAGGCATACTCTTCAGGAGAAATGCCAGAAGGACTTGAGAAGAAGTCATCTAAGCCACGCAAGGTTAGCGAGCAAGAACTTGCAGACCGTGAGAGTACTCGTTTAAGTAACCAAGAAGTTGTTGAAAAGACTGGTCTTCTTCCAAATACACGAGCAGACAAACTAGAAGTTGGCGACTTTGTTCGCTGGCGTGGACGCAGTTCTGGTGCTCTTTACGAAGAAATTATTGCAATCTATCCGCACCCAGATAACAAGAAGTGGCTCATCTTTGCTACAAGGGACCCACGCACTGGCACTGAGTATGCACGTCGCTTTGCAAAGGCTTCACCGCTTACAGACCCACGTCGTCCTGGAATTGAAAACCAAGTAGAGCCAGAGATGAATCGTCGTACTGGTGGACCAAAAGAATCTCCTGCAAAGCAGAAGCGTCGCGGTCCAGCAGCAGTTAGCCCACGCCACAAAGAGCGTGTAGTTGTTGACGCTGCTCGTTCACTCAACCCACAGGCTCGTTCTGATGCAGGACTATTCCTCTCTCGTGACAAGGTTGCACTTGAGTCTGGTGATGTAGTTGTTCACACATCTGAAGGTATGCGTATTAAGCACGGAGTTAAGGCTAAAGTTCTTCGCCGTATTGGTGATAAGAAGGCTGGTGGCTCTAAGCGTGGAGATAATCAGTATCTTGATTATGTTTGGATTGAATACGAAGACCAGCCAGGCATTGAATATATGATTCAAGCAAACAACTTGATGCCAGTTGGTCCTAATGGAGAAATCCCTAAGCCAATTCAAGGCCGTGACCCACGAGTTAATGAAGCAGATAAGTATTTTGCTCCTGGAACAGAACCTGACTATACCGAGGCTCGTAAGACTACTAAAGGTGTAAAGATTGCTCCTAAGTCTGAAGGAGAGACTCGTCTCAACCAGGCAATGCCATCCGAAGATGATTTGCCAGAGCAAAAAGAAATCACTAAGAAAACTAAGTTCTCTGATGATGATAAGAAAGCATGGAAAGAAAAGAAAGTTGAAGATATAAAGCAACAACTTCTTGATGACATCTTTGCTGATATTGAAAATGGTGTTCTTCCTTGGGAAGCAAAGTGGAAAGCAATGCTTGGCAGCCTTCCATTTAATCCTCTAACAAAGAAGCAATACAACGGCATTAACTTATTTATCTTGGCATATGCTCAAGACCGCGGTGGTTTCTCAAGTAATCGCTGGTTAGGTAAAAAGCAAGCCGCTGATATGGGAGGAGTATTGAAGGATGGCGCTAAGCCAACTGATATTCTTCTCTATCAGCCTGGTGGTCCAGTATTTAAGAAAGATGCTGATGGAAAAGATACTACTGAAATTGCATACTTTAGAAAAGCATCTTCTTCATTCTTACAGGTTTACAACGTAGACCAGTTTGATAACTTGATTCTTCCTGAGATTCCAGAACTAGTTCCAGTTCCTATGTCAGAGGCAGAAGCAGAAATTCTTAAACTTTACAAGGACCACCCACCAATCGAGTTTGTTCAAATGGCACCAGGAGATGTCCCACATTACAACTGGGAGCGTGACGGAATTACTCTACCTGAGCGTGGTCAATATGGAGATGACCAAGCAGGATTTATTAAAACACTTCTACACGAACTTTCACACAGTACTGGACATAAGGACCGTCTAGACCGTTCAGATTTGTTTGAGAAGATTCTTATTGAGACATCTGTAACTGGCGGTAAGTCTGGCCCAAATAGAGCAACAGAAGAACTTATGGCAGAGATGGCTGCTGCAATGATTGGTGCTAAACTTGGTCTCAATCTTGACACAAAGCACACTGCTGCATATGTCCAATCATGGCTTCGCGCTTTAAGAAATGATAGAGAAATGATTTTCAAGGCTGCTGGCGGTGCTAGTCAGATTCTTGAATACATCCTTGAAGGCAAAAAACCAGGCTCTGGCGTAGGTAAATACGGCAAGACTGGTAAAGAAATTGCTGACGAGAATAAGGAATAGGAGAGATAAAGTGACTATAGAGTTCGATAAGTTGTATACAGATGCAGAACTTACTCCAGAGCGCCTTGCGCTGCTCAAAGAGGAGTGGGAACCTGCGTATGGTTCCGATGATGAAGCAGTTGAACAACTTGCTAAGACTGAAGGCGAACCAGAGCCAACCGAAGACGACCTTAAGGAGATGAAGTAATGGCATTCACACCAGAAAAGCCAGACGCACCTACAGACCTTAAGGCTCTGATGGCAATTGATTTTGATGAAGTAACAACCATCCTCTATGACAGCGATGAAGGTGTTTTCTATCGTAAAGATGGGAACTGGATGGAACTTACCGATGAGGCATATCAAAAATATGACTTAGAAGATAATAAAGGAATTAACGTAAAGCCAGATTTTATCGCAGTATTTGATGCTGCCGATAAAGAAGATGACGCTATTACCGAAGCAGAAGTTCTCCAGTATCAGGCGGAAGGAACTAAATAAATGAAGTTCGTAGGTCGCAAAGGCGATGAAGTTTTATTTGTAATTGATAACACTGCTGTTTTTGTTAATGAAAAGCAGAATGTTGTATCAAACATAGACACTGCTTCTACAGTGCTGGCTTCATTTGTTCCAGAAGGGCATCAAGACAAGCCTGACTCTGTCCCTTACGAACTTGCTTTGGCTGCTACAACAGATTTAGATATTAAAGTTTTTTCAAGCAATGACCGTATGTATACAATTCCAGATGCTGTTAAGGCTGAAGCAAAGCGTGCTATTGAGTGGCGCAAAGAACATAACCGCGGTGGTACACCAGTTGGTATGAATACTGCACGCACTCTGGCTAAGGGTGGACAAATTGGTATTAAAAAGATTCGCCATATTGCAAAATACTTCCCACGCCATGAAGTAGATAAAAAAGGCACTGGTTATAAACCAGGACAAAAGAACTATCCGTCAAATGGCCGTATCGCATGGGCACTTTGGGGTGGAGATGCAGCAGAGCGTTGGGCTTCAGCAATTGTTGAGCGTGAGAATAAGAAGGCTCAGGCAAACTCTATTACTGCTTCTTATCGCTACATTATGTCTGAGCAGAATGACCCTACAGCAGTAGAGTTAAGTGCATTTGAACTTGCTCGCACTCTTCCGCAAGAACTTGCTCCAGAATTCTTTATCCGTATTCGTCTAGATGGAACAGGTATTGACCGTCTTTATAAGGCAGAGCCAACAGGAGAAGTTGCTGTATGGGATGATGGAATGTGGGAAGATTTAGGAAATCTAAATCACGACTTCCTTACCTATGACAAGTCACTAGATGATGCCTCAGATGTTGTAGAAAAGATGCACGTTCCTGTAGATATTGATTCTGCTATTGCAATCTCTGGAATGTTTGATGTTGACCCATTTAAGTATGTCGGTGTTACTCAAGTAAATCCTGAAGAATCAGGACTTGTTTCTGAAGCAGTAGATGATATTGATTGGGATGAAATTGATTGGCTATCTATGGGAGAGAACCCAGAATATGCCGATGAAGAAATGCTCTCTGATGAAGAGGCTATGTTTGCTGTTGGCGCACCAGTCGCTGCACCTGCTGAAGGTGATGCACCTGCTGGAGATGTTCAAAAGGGTGATGGAAAATACACACCAGCAGAACGCTCTAAGAACGCTAGTGGTCAGGTTCGTAATAAACTAGGTATGTTTGCTAAGGCTGGCTCACAAGTTGTTATTGGTGGAAAATCTAAGTACACAGGCAAAATTGTTGGGATGAATGCTGATACTCAGACTGTTCGAGTTGAGTTAGACAATGGTGTAACTGTTGATGTTCCAGGAAACCTTACTCAAGAAGCAGAAGGATTTGTAGAAACACCAGAAACATCTGCACCAACTCCAGAGCAAGCAAAAGCATTAACCCGTAATATTCTTGGAGAGCCAAAGCCTCCTGCTGATAAAGCAAGTGCTCGTCTGCCAGAGCGTATGTCCACTATGACACCTCAGCAAACAGCAACTGTTGTTAGTGATTACCCTAACTATGTTGGTGGAGAGCGTACTGCAAATCTTAAAGCAACACCTCAAGCGCAAGCGCCTGTTGCACCAACACCAGTAAATTCAACAACTGCATACAAAACTCCTAATGCATATAACAGTCCATTATTAAGAGCGTTTCTTGAAAAGAAAGTTGTTTCTCCTACAGGAGAAGTAACTTATCCAAACGCTATTTGGTATCGTCCTGACCTTGCTGGTATTGACCCAAGCGAAGTTGAGTCTTACAAAGATAAATTGCCAAGTGCTGAAAAATTTGTAAAAGATAGAGTCAATACTCCTTTGATGAATAGCCCTGCAATGCAGCAACCAGCAAAAGGATTTTCTAAGCCAACTGCTCAACCTGCTGCTCCAGCAAAAACTGTAACTACAAGCAAAACACTTCCTAATGGAGTAGTTCAAAGTGGTACACCACAGGCGCCAATCTATACAGCAATGATTAACGGTTTCCCTGTTGAATCAGATAAAGAAGGAAATCCTATCAAGGGTTTCTATCTAGAAGTTCCTGAAGAAGGCATCAAATATGCTGGTGCTTTAGTTAAACGAGGAGAGTCTTATGGCGCTCTTAGGGAGACTGGTGAAGTAGGAACTCCTAAAGAAAAATATGACAAAAATTATGACGGAATCAGAGAGTATAAGGCTGCTGATGGAACTATTTATTATGGACGCAAAGGCGTTGTAGTTCCTCCTGGAAAGATGATGACATCTGCTGGAAGTATTGTTGATAAGCCAAAGACTGCTTCAGCAGTAATTGCATCTGCTGAGACTGTTGAACTTACTCCAGATACATCTGATGTCCCGCCAGTTTATATGGCTATTGTTGCACCAGATGATGCACAGGCTGTAATGGACCTCGTTGCCCTTGTGCCAAAAAATTCTCAGGTAGAAACTCCTACAACCTTTAAGCGTAAAGAAGGTAAGTGGGTTAAAGATGAAGCAATTCTTAATGACCTTAATAGCCCTACACCACCGCCTGTTGTAGTTCTTGACAATCCAACTTTGGCAAGTGTTTTAGAGCAAGTTGATGGTCCAGAGGCTGCAACTGCCTCAGCAATTGTTTCAATGATGGCTGCTGGTGGTCTTGATAAGAACCGCGGTAACGCAGAAGAACTTCGTCAATACTGGCTTCGCGGAAAAGGTGCAGCAAAGATTCGTTGGAATACTCCAGGAGACTGGACTCGTTGCGTTCGTCAACTTTCTAAATATATGGGTCCTCGTGCTAAGGGCTATTGCGCTCTTCGTCACAAGGAAGCAACTGGTATGTGGACTGGAGACAAAGACCATCGTCAGATGGATAAAGTCACTGCAAGTGGAAAACGTTTTTATAGCAATGATTTTATTATTTCAAGCGACTCTGTTATTGCATCTGCTGAATGGCGTGCACAGCAAGTCGAGTCTGCTCCAACTGGAGAAAAGGGCGCACCGTTCTTTATCCCTCTAGTAATCCCTGAAGGCATTGAGTCTGGGGATGGTCGTAAGTTTGATAAGGGAGTAATCACAATGCGTGAACTTCCTCTTCCTTTGATGTGGCAAATTGCTACTGGAGAGGGACATTCTGGGTCAGTTGTTGTGGGCAAGATTACCGAGATGGAAAGAACAGAAGACGGCATCGGTAATGCTCGTGGCTGGTTTGATACTGGAGAACACGGAAAAGAAGCGGAAAGATTGGTTCGCGGCGGGTTTATCCGCGGCGTATCCGCTGATATGGATAATTTTGAAGCAGATGAAGAAACAAATGCTTCAGAAACTGACTCTGACAAGAAGGTTGGAGCAGGTAAAATGAAGATAACAAAGGCAAGAGTTATGGCTGTAACTATTGTCCCAAAGCCAGCGTTTCAGGAATGCACTATTAAGATTGCTGAACCAAAGGCACCAGAGCAGGAGGAAAAAGCAATGCTATCTGACGGTGTATATGTCGAAGGTGTAAACCCTCTCGACGCATCAGCACTTGTCGCCTGTGGACTCGTTGCTGGAATGATTCCAGTAACTCCACCAAAAGAGTGGTTCGACAACCCTAAGTTGGAAAAGCCAACTGCTCTGACAGTAACTGATGATGGAAAAGTTTATGGTCACATTGCCGCATGGCACGTTGACCACATTGGAATGGCTTTTGGAACAAAGCCACCTCGTAGCCGTAGTAAATACGCCTACTTCCACACAGGAGTTGTAAAGACTGAAGAAGGCGTAGATGTGCCTGTTGGTCAACTAACTCTTGCTGGTGGACACGCTTCTCTTGAAGCATCAGCAGCAGAAGCAGTTCGTCACTATGACGACACAGCATCTGCAATTGCAGATGTTCATGCTGGAGAAGACGCTTACGGAATTTGGGTTTCTGGCGCACTACGCCCAGGAACTACACCAGAGCAGATTCGTGCACTTCGTGCATCTGCTCCTTCAGGAGATTGGCGCCCAATTAAGGGTGGACTTGAACTTGTTGCAGTATGCCAAGTAAATGTTCCAGGTTTCCCAATTGCTCGCGCTCGTGTTGCATCAGGTCAGGTAATGGCTCTTGTTGCAGCAGGTGCAAGTGTTCTTGCTCAACTAAAGCATGACCCACTTGCTGATATTCAGGCTCGCCTAGACCGCGTTGAGTCAGTAACAACTGAACCACTAGTTGCTGCTGCTGAACAAGCAAAGGCTCGTATGCAGTCAATGACTGCGGCTGTTAAAGCAGCAGAACTTTCAAAGCGTGTTAAAGGTATTAAGGATGCAGATTCTTTTTACATGACTCAGATGCTGGACGACGACACAACTGAGTTAGCAATAATCCCACGTCGTGAACGTATTAGATTGGCTGAAGAAGGAAAGGCACTTAAGGATGGCTCTTTCCCTATTCGTAACGAAAGCGATTTGCGTAATGCAATTCACGCTTTTGGTCGTGCTAAGCCAGGAAAGCGTGGACTAGTTCGTCGCCATATTGTTAAGATGGCTCGCGCTCTAGACCGTAAAGACCTTGTTCCTGAAGCATGGAAAGAAGCATCAGACACTACTGTAACTGCAAGTTTGCGTGAAAGAATTGCAATTGTAGAAGCAGTTTTAGCAGCAGGAAATAATAAAGAACTCCCTTTCGCTAATGGGGGCCAGGCACCAGTATCAGCAGAATTTGCTGACGCTTGTCCCCCTGCAACGGGAGACATCTCCATTAACTTAGTCAATCGCCAAAAGGCAATTGACAATGGCGGCTACGGCCCGCTAAATCCACAGGAACCAAACGATGAGTTTTGGCAAGAAAAAGCAACTCGTTGGTCTGTAGATATTCAAGAGGCTAAGAAGTCTGTATGCGGTAATTGCGTAATGTTTATTCGCACTCCAAAAATGTTGGAATGTATCTCTGCTGGTTTAGAAGCAGGGGATTCAAGTAAGAACGACGCTTGGGATGCTATTGACACAGCAGAACTTGGCTACTGTGAAGCATTTGATTTTAAGTGTGCAGCATCTCGCACCTGTGATGCCTGGGTAGTTGGCGGACCAATTACTGCGGCAGCACCAGAGGCAGAGGCTCCTACTGAAACTCCCGCTCCTGTTGGAGTAGAGAAGCCAGTAGCAGAGATTACTGATAAAGATATTGAAAACCTATCAGATGAAGAACTTAAGGCTCTAAAGAAAGAACTTCAAAAGAAGCGTCAAACAGAACGAAAAGTTAATGGAAAGTATGTTCCTGGAAAGACTCAACCGAGAGATACTTCAGGAAAATTCCGTACTGTTCTAGCAAGACTTAAGGCAGATTTAGGACCAAATGGTTCGGCTGAAGCACTTGCAAAAATTGAAAAAGCAGAACAATTAGATAACGCTGGTAATTATCTAGCATCGGCTAAGGCTGCTGGCGACCTTCTTGGCATGGTTGACCGATTGGACGCAGGAGCATTAAATGCTGAATCTCTAGAAAACGTCAGAATTACTGCACAGGCGTTAGGTAAGACTATTGCCAACCTACCTTTTGCCTTCGGAAAAGATGCTCAAAAAATTCGTTTTTCTGATGTCCCGCCCGTTCTCCAAGACCTTATGCGAGATATGATTACTCGTGTAGAAGACAAAATTGGTGATAAGGACGCGGCGGAAGCCACTGCTGGATTGAAGACTTTCATGTCTGGCGGGGACTATTTTAACCAAGGAGAGATATCTAGCCAGATGTCTAAACTCCTTCGCTTACTTACCTAAGTTCTACAAAAATCGTACAAAACTAAAAATCACAGTAATAAAACTAATGTAATATTCAGTATTAGGTGGAGTGCCTCCACGCATCTATTGCGTATTGGAGTCCCTCGGCCTCGACTGACAGCGAGACAGGAATTATTAGCCTGTCGTGACTGGCCCAGAGGAGGGACAGTATGGACCAAATCAAAACAATGATGGACCAACTCTCAGACCTCGATGACACACAAGTCACCGAGTTGCAGAGTGCAATCATCAAAGAGTTTGAAGCGGTTGAGAAAGAAGAACCTTCTCTTGCAACAGTTGACGCGATGACGTCGCTTGCCGATATGCTTGACGGAGTTAGAAACGAAGTCATGCGCCGCGAAACTGCGGCCAAAGAACTCGCACAGCGAGCAGCCGAGGCCGCTAACCGCGTACACGGACAAGATGGCGAAGCAGCGGATAAGTCAATGGATGAAGAAAATCCTGATGCCGCACCAGCAGATGCAGAAGCACCTGCTGCTCCAGTAGAAGAAATGCCTAAAGAAGAAGTTGCTGCTGCACCAATGGAAGAAGAGGCTCCTGTAGCCGATGCTCCTGTTGCTGAAGAAGTTGCTCCTGAAGAAGAAGCAAAAGAAACTCCTGCTGAAGAAGACACGGAGAAAAAGGACAAGAAGGAATATTCCATGACCGAATCATCATCAACCAATGCAGAGAAGAACGCAGAGTTCTCAACTGAAAACGCAGAAGCAGCGCCCGTTGCCGAAGCAACCACTGAAGCAGCAGCAGAAGTTGCCGCTCCAGTAGCAGAAGAAGCACCAGCAGCAGAAGCACCAGCAGCAGAAGAGGCAGCAGCATCAGATGATGCAGCAGCAGCAGATGCAGCAGTTGCAGATGCAGTTGATGGTTCAGAAGCATCAACCAAATCAGAAGCAAGTGAACCAACTTTGGTTCAAGAAACTATGGAGGCACCTGTGACCGCCGCTGCCGAAAATGCAGACAACCTCAACATTGAGGTCCCGGCTGACCGTCGTCTTATCTCCCAGTCTTCTGCCGCACCTGTGGCAATCACAGCGGGCGCAGATATTCCTGGATATACAGCCGGCAGCCCAATGAACGACATGAGCGCTGTTGCTGAAGCAATGTCAAAGCGCCTACACGGCCTACGTCGTGTAAACGGTGGAGATGGAGAGCAGCACATTGTTGCATCTATCACTACTTCATTCCCAGAAGAGCGCACCCTTACTCAGGATGCAGAATCAAACTGGGCAAAAATCCAGGCTGTAACTGGCCCAGAAGCACTTGTTGCTTCAGGTGGTCACGCAGCACCATACACAATCAAGTACGACATCTTTGGTCTTGGTACCACTGCACGTCCAGTACGCGATTCACTTCCAACATTCCAGGCTGACCGTGGCGGTATCCGCTTCGTGACACCACCAGTTCTTTCATCATATGGAGACGCTGTCGGAATCTGGACAAACGCTAAGGATATTACTCCTGGTACAGACACCAAGACATCACTTACTGTTTCTGCTGCACAGGAAAACACTGTTGCTACAGATGCAATCACATTGCAACTACAGTTCGGTAACTTGATGACTCGTGCTTATCCAGAACTCATCGCTCGTCACAACGAGTTGGGTCTTATCCAGCACGCTCGTGAAGCAGAGCAGAACCTTCTTTCAAAGATTGGTACTGCTTCAACAGCAGTTACAACTACAAGCCTTATCGGCTTTGGTCGTGACTTCCTAGTCCAGATTGGACGCGCTGCTGCTGCTTACCGCTCACGCCACCGTCTAGAAGCAGATGCACCACTTCGTGCAATTGTTCCTTCATGGGTTGCTGACGCAATGCAAGCAGACCTTGCTCTCAATATGCCTGGCGACGGCACACTTGCTGTTGCTCAGTCAGAAATCAATGGCTACGTCAAGGCTCGTGGTGTAAACCTAACCACTTCAATTGACGCAACAGTCTTTGGTGCACAGAGCACAGGCGCACTCAACGAGTTCGCAGATTCATTCACATGGTACTTGTTCGCTGAAGGTTCATTCTTGTTCCTTGATGGCGGTACTCTTGACCTTGGAATCATCCGTGACTCATCACTCGTAGGTACAAACGATTACAAGATGTTCGTTGAAACCTTCGAGAACGTAGCATTTGTTGGTGTCGAGTCTCTCGCTATCACATCTACCATTTCTATCAACGGTGTGGCTGCTGCCCTTCGTGATACAACTGGTGGCGCAACTGCTGCTGCTGTTGAGTACTAAGCCGTACCCAATAGGTAAAAATTAGTTCACTAGGTAACGCTCAAGAGTCGAAGGAGTAGGAATATGGCATTTGATGGAGTCTTTGAGGCCCCTAAATTAGTCCCTGCCCCTTGCGGACTCTTGAGCGTTGCCAATGTGACTGAACATGGTGCTCGTGCAAATGACGAGACCTGGGTTCGTGGTTTTGCTCATAAGTTCCATTCTTATGCAACAACACGTTTGTTGACAGAGAATGATGACACTGTTTCTGGTGGAACTTTATTTGATGCATCTGGCGACCCAATCTACGAAAATTATTCACCATTTTTTATTGAATCAGAAGTTTCCCGTAGTGCTCTTGGTGTTCTTGGGGAAGACCGCTTTGACGAAGCACTAAAGAAGTTAGAGGCTGCAACTCAGAAGGCTGTAGAGCGCGAGTTGTGGGCTGGAAGCGCTGCATTAGCAGCATCTAACTCAAATAACTTTTTAACTAAAACAGGGGCATCTACTATTCCAGTTTCAGGTGCACATTCAGCATCAGATGCTTTGTTCCACTTGGAACAAGCCATCGCTGAATCACCAACTGGTACATCTGGAGTCATTCACATGACAAGAGATGTTGCTTCAATTCTTGGAGCAAAACTTGTCTACATTCCAGGAACAGAATCAAAGCCTGGAAGAGTTATGACTCGTCTTGGAACTGATGTAGTAATCGGTTCTGGGTATACAGGAGCAGGTCCAGTAGGTAACGCTAATGCAGCAGCATCGCTTACAAATCGCTGGATGTTTGCCACAGGAGCATTAGAGGTTCACCTAAGTAAGTCAGAGATTGTAAATGAAAATCTCGCTCAGGGTATAAATGCTAGAATTAACGACATGATTATCAAGGGCGTCCGTGCTGCTGCGGTCTACTTTGACCCATCTATCCATTTTGCAATGCGGGTAGCAGTACCTGCATTAGCATAAGTAAGAAACTAACTAAGGAGATACAGAATGGCCACTCAGGACTACGCGGCTTCCGTCCAAGGTGTGGCGATTCGAGTCACACGACTCGACGCCTCGGGTAACCTGCTCACTAACGATGGTGACAGTTACACAACCTCGGCGTTCCTTCGCGCTTCATTCACCCCAGAATACGAAGAGGGTGACGAAATTGTTGAGAAGTCAGCCGATGGAACAATTTGCGTTTCATACAAGGCACCAGACACACTCAAGCGCATCACTATGGAACTCGCAATTTGCGAACCAGACCCAGAATTAACATCACTTCTTTCAGGTGGCTTGCTACTTCGTAAGAACTTCGGAACACTTGCAACACCTGATAATCAGTCAGTCGGTTGGGCCGCACCAGCAATTGGCGACAATCCAGCAGGAAACGGTGTTGCACTAGAAGTTTGGTCATTTGCAGTAAAAGATGGAAAGCGTGCAACAACAAATCCATACTTCTACTGGGTATTCCCATACGTCAAGTTGCGCCAGTCAGGTGACCGCGTAATTGAAAACGGAATGCTTGCAAACACATTCGAAGGTTACGGCCTTGGAAACCAGTTCTTTGGAACAGGTCCAGATGGTCGTTGGGAGTATCCAGTTGCAGCAGAGCGTCCATACTCATACGCTCGTGCTTCATGGGCTCCAACAGGTCTTAAGGGCTTCTACGACTGGTTCGACCAGAAGTCTGTATCAGTTAGCAACAAGTCTTTGACTTCTAACGTAGCAACTCTTACCACTTCAGCCGCACACGGATTTGAAATTGGTCAGACAGTTGTTGTTGCTGGCGTAGATAGCACATTCAATGGTACCTATCTAATTACCAACAAGACCAACAACACATTTACATATGCTAAGACAGCAACAGATGTTGCTTCTACAGCAGTATCACCAGTTGGAACAGCAGTTCGCCAGCGTGGTTATACACCTGTAAGCAACTTTGCTTATCAGGCATCTACAACAGCGTATAACGTTCCTGGTGGAATTACTTACAACGCTGACTCTCCTGTTGACTTCATCATCGCTTCATCACAGGACCCTGTAGCCTAATAGTAAAAGGAGGGCGGACGACATTCCAGTCGTGTATTTTTACACAAGGAAGTCGTCCGCTCTTTTTAATTAAAGTAGGAGAACCATGAGCCATCTTTGGACTAACGCGGAAGACCTAGGGTCTTACGCTAACTCTGAGTACGCCTATGACGCTGTAAAGACAGCCTCTTACCTTTTGTGGGCAATGTCAGGGCGCAAGTATTCTGGGACAACTACAGTCACAGAGCGCTACATATCGTCTTTTTCTCCCTACCTGAGAGTGGGGGCTTCTAGCCTTAACTTCTCTCCGGTACTTGTACAGGGGCAAGTTCAGAACGTTCAGGTGAACGTTTTTGGTAGATATAACGATAGCGACTTTGCAGGAGATGGTTCATCTGCTGCAACTCGTGTGCGTTTGCGTGGACGCAAAGTAATCAAAATTCATACTGTGCGAGATATAAAGGGCAATGTAGTAGACCCTAAAGAATATTATTTAGTTGAACATTCAACAATGCTTGCAATTCCAGGAGCAAGTTGGACCCCATCTAATGTTGAAATCACATACACATATGGAACAGAGCCTCCTACAGCAGGTAAAAATGCTGCTCGTATGCTTGCAATTGAATTAGTTAAGTTGTATGAGGGCGACGACACCTGCGCTCTTCCGCAGCGTGTTACATCAGTTTCTCGTCAAGGAGTTTCTTATACAATCCTTGACCAACAAGATTTTATTGACCAAGGCAAGACTGGTCTATATGCAGTTGACCTATTTCTAAAGACTACTAACCCAGATAATGCTCGCTCTCGTGCTAGGGTCTTTACTCCAGACCAGCCTCGTGCTCGTCGTATGACACCTAAGCCATATCTATTTACTGAAACAGCCTTTGACCTCAAGGTTCTTCCTACTGGTGGAGATACTGAAATCTTCCTTGATGAAGTAAGTGGAGATTTCTTACTTGACGATAATGCATGGCAAGTATCTTTGACTGTTTCAGATTACACAAACTCTAAAACAGTAAGCATTCCTAATGGGGCAACTCTTAATCGTGCTACTGGAAAGATTGCCTTATCTGTAAATTACAGCGATATTCTTGCTATTCTTGGACCTCGTGAGCCAGGAAGTTTTGATATTTATTGCACTCGACCAAGTCTAGGCAACCCTGCCGTTGACGAAGTTATCAACCTTCTTACAGCAAACATCTCTATTCAACTCGGAACACGAACAGAGACCATCTATACTTTCTAAGTATA
>JACCDW010607080.1_pt1 | contig 61853 bp, 51 predicted proteins | sample 7449781 | NCBI WGS metagenome assembly JACCDW01 (sample SAMN15323449, study PRJNA562643) | freshwater metagenome | isolation source: river surface water | place: USA:Blue River Watershed | collected 2017-08-18
CTGTAGTGAAGTCAGAAGAGAAACCTGTTGCAGGTAAAACCTTACGTGTCGGTTTTTCTGACATGTGGGATTCGTTTAATCCTGAATATAACTTCTTTACTCTCTTGTTGGAAGAAGCAGCAAAACATATCACACCTTCTCCAAAGATTGTTGGTGTCGATATTCATAAGAATTCTGCACCTCCTGATCTTCTTATTTTTGGTCCATTTGGAGACGTCTGGAAAGAATTTCCAGATGTATCAAAAGTGCACTTTACAGGCGAAAACTCACCTCCAGTTCAAGGCACAAATGTATTCTTAAATCTTGGATTCCCTCACCTAGACATGGTAGATGATAGTTATTTGAGACTTCCTTTATGGATTCTTGAAATTGATTGGTTTGGTGCAGATCCTGAACGCATTCGCAATCCCAAACCTATCCCTATTGACAGATGTACTAAGGTATATCCTGAGGAATTGGAAAGAAGAAAGAAATTCTGTGCATTTGTAGTCAGCAATCCTAGTAACCCTCTACGTAATGCTGCTTTCCAATGGCTTTCTGCTTATAAACATGTAGACAGTGCTGGTGCACTTTTCAATAATGTTGGACCTGTGCTCGCAGCAGGACCTGGTGGTGGGGGTGGTGAATTGAAGAAGCATGAATTCTTAAAAGACTATAAATTTGCCCTTACATTTGAAAATAGCAGTTCTCCTGGATATTGTACTGAAAAACTCTTACACGCAAAGGCTTCTGGATGTGTACCTATTTATTGGGGTGATCCAAAAGTGAATCGTGATTTTGATTTGAAAGGTATGATTAACGTGCAGGAAATGACGTCTCCAGGTGATATTATTGAAGCAGTAAGGAAGATTGATGAGAATGATGAACTTTATAAACAAATGTACATGACTCCAGCACTAGATGATTATAAACTTGATTGGGTAAGAAGAACTCTTTCTGAACTTGCAAGACGAATGTTTACACGTGTGCTTGGAACTCCCGTACAACTTCCACGTTTCTTAGGAGCAAAGAGTAGTTCTGAACTTACAAATAAGGTTAATATTCCACCAGTAGTGACTGCATCCTCTACACTAGAAACTCCCATCTGCGTTTCTTTTGCAACTCGCCGTTACTTGCCTTCTCTTCAAATGTGGATGGCATCCATACAAGCCCAGCAAAGAAAGATGACTGATTTGAAAGGTATTATTTATCTAGGAAATGATATCCCTCAGGATGTAGAAGATAAGATTAAGGAAACCTATCAATTTATTACATTTAAGCATATTCCAACTGAGGCACCAGCAAATTTCCCTGATATTTGGAATCCTCAACATTTTGCTTGGAAACTCTGGATTTTCCAGGACTTGCAGAAAGATCCTTCACTCCATGGAAAGATCATTTTCTACATGGATAGTGGCTGTTTCCTCAGCCGCTGGCCTGTAAACTGGATGCGCACAACGCAAGAAAATGATATTTGTGTACTTGAAGATCCTCGTCAAGACAACGGCCATTGGTGCCATGATATTTTCTGTAAGAAACTCAATGTTACAGAGGAAGAAAGAAAGGCCAAACAAATCTGGGCCGGTGCTATGATGTTCCGTCTTGGTTCCCAGAAAGTTCGCGAGTACCTTGATGAAGCGTGGAAATGGGGTCAACAAGAGGATGTAATTGTTGGTGATAAATGGACTGGTTTAGCAGTAGATGGAAAGCCTTATGGCCATCGTCACGATCAAAGTATTCTCAGTATATTATCTCTTCGGTATGGATTCGCTCGTATGAATCTTGATGATATATACTGTGATAAGAGTTTACGAAAAACATTTTCTTCTGGTAAATCCATTTATTGCCACCGTGGAAACTTCACTTTAAACACACCTATGATGCAAGGAATTGATGATTGTTATGTAATTAACTTAGATAGACGTAAAGATCGCATGGAACGTCTCTATGACAATTGCCCTGAACTCAAAGATCGTGTGAATCGTTTATCTGCAGTAGAAGGTAAGAAACTTGTACTTACACCTGAGTTGGCTCGCCTCTTCCGTCCTCACGATTTCTTTTGGAAAAAGCCTATTATGGGTTGTGCACTCAGTCACTTAACTCTATGGCACAAGTTAGCCAACGAACATCCTGATGTAAATACTTACTTAATCTTGGAAGATGATGTGAAGTTGAAACCCAACTGGGAAACTGCTTGGAAAATGGCACAGCCCCATCTTCCTGAAGACTGGGATGTCATTTATCTTGGTGGAATCCTTCCTCCTAATCGTGCTGGTTTCGAACACACAAAAGAAAAAATCAATGATTATATAAGTCGTGTTGCACCTAATAAATTCTTCGGCCAGCCAAATCCTACGCGATATTTCCACTGGTGTGCCTATTCTTATGTACTATCAAAGAGAGGCGCCCAGAAAATCTTAGAGATTCTATATGCACGTGATGGATATTGGACGAGTGCAGATCACATGATTTGCAATCCAATCAATACAATCAATATGTATTTCTTAGATCCTCTTGTTGCAGGTTGTTATCAAGATGATGATCCTAGATATCAAAATTCTCAATTTAATGACTTCAGTCGCATTGATGGATTTGACAGTGATTTGTGGAACAACGATGAACGTTTTACCGAACAAGAAGTTAATGATGCATTAAAGATTGCAGAAGATTTAGATATTAATATCCCTGCGGCTCTTCAACAAGCCCATGAAATGAGCGCTGCTGTTGCTGAGGTAACAAAACCCGAGGTAACGAAACCCGAGGTAACAAAACCCGAGGTAACAAAACCCCAAGAAGAAACTCCTACAAATAAATCAGTTACAATTCCCTTGCTTGCGAAACCCCCCACTACATTGAATAGAAGACTAGTTTGCATTGAAAAATTAAATCTTGATTTCGGTCTACTTTATGAAAGAGATTGGTTACTTGAACTTATGGGAAAACCCCCCTATGTAGAAATTCAAAAGGTCAGATTTGAAGAGCCTCCTCCTCAAGATAGTCCTATTGTGGTGGTTATGCGACCTGGTGTAGAAGAAACAACGCGCATGTTACAAAAATGGTCTGCAGCAGGAGTTAACTTCTCTCTTCTCCACCTAAGTGATGAACATTGTAGTGATGATCTTTCTATGTATGATTTGGCAGGATGTCAAAGTATAGTTCGTGTTTATGATAGACTTGATTTAACGGATGCACAGAGAAAGAAAATGTTAATCATACCTCTCGGATATCATTGGTGTGTTGGTCGCGGTGGTACTTCCTCTCCTATTGAGAAAACACCTCGTCTTCCATTCCGAAATAAGATTTGGAGTTTCTTTGGAACAGGATGGGCGAATCGTGCTGAAAAACTTCAACAACTTAAGATCTTCCAACCGCACACTTTAAAAATCTTTGATGAATGGAAATCCAAGGATTCGCTTTCACGTGAAGAATATTTATCCAATGTTCTTGATTCTGTATTTGTACCCTGCCCTGGTGGAAATAATCTTGAAACTTATCGTTTCTATGAAGCACTTGAATGTGGTGCAATTCCTATCTTAGTACAAGAAGGAGATAATCGCCTTTACACAGGTATGGTTACAAACAATCTTCAACTGTTAACTGTATCATCCTGGGGAGAGGCAGTAATTCTAATGGGACAACTCTTTAATAATAAACAATTACTAGAGAATTACCGAACAACAGTTCTTTTAGCCTGGCAGAAATGGAAGGAACAACTCCAAAAGGACTTCAAGAAAACACTCTCTTTAGAATAAGATGGATTCAGAAATATTATTGTACGTAGGAATGCCAATGGCGCTTGTTATAACTGCATGCTGTGTAATTTATAATGGTTGGCTCTCATGTATTACGAGAAACAACAGAAGAATCTCTTCACGCCCTTTTTTACGGGAACGGAAACAGTCTTTTCTGAGTGTAAGTTCTTCGCTTGTTGGGATTCAGGAGGTGGATGAAGAGGAAGAGATGGAGGTTGGAATACAGATGAAACCTGACTCCCAAGTATAGCATTCCATTCATCGATTGTATAGCGATCACCCATAGAATTGTTACACCGTCCACAAATAGGGATAAGATTATCTATATTTGTAGGCCCTCCTTTTGATTCAGGAATATTATGCCCTGCTTGAAAATCATATGCTGTCATAATGTTTGGACACCAAATAACATTGCATTTGTGATCGAAGACTCTTCCACACTTTTTTATCCAAACGGCTTCGCGAAGAGCAGATGGAATAGGTTTCTTTTTGTACTTTGCTGTTTTTTGCCCTTTTGCTTTTGGCAGAGGTTTAGCAACAGGTTTGGGTGGTAAAGGAGGAAGAACAGGAAAAAGTATTTTAAGATGAGAGACTTTCTTCTCCATTAAATCTACTCTGCTCCATTGTTTAAAGCCGAGTTGTTTCTACATCTAGAATGACTGACGGACCTGCTTATCTACGTAGTCTTGAGTCTCAACTCACCCTTTCTAACATAGGGTTTGGTACTATGTTTACCAATGCGAATGCTTCTAATGCATCTTCTTCTAATGCATCCTCATCCTCATCTGCTCCTACTTTCCAAACGGCTACTACACTTACCAGTAATACAACAGTACAGGTACAAAAGAAAATCAAATTCATGTTGGTTTCCACACACTTACAACAATTCACAGGATACTCCAAAGTATCCTACAATATGGTGCATGAACTCACCAAACAACCTTGGGTTGAACTCGTTCACTTTGGTTTCCAGCGAGTTCCTGGTGCTCCTGAGACCTATCGTGGATATCCTTCTGGTGTAGATGTCATTGATGCTGCGAGCATGGAAAAGCCTCCTCAACAGGGATTTGGTTTTAATGTACTTCCTGATGTCATTCGTCGCAAATCTCCTGATGTGGTCCTTATCTACAACGATATGTCTGTTGTTGCGCGCTTCTTAGAAGAGATTCGTAAATCAGGTATTCCTCGTACCTTTAAGATTTGGGTCTATGTAGACCAGGTTTATAATACTCAAAGCCAGATGTTCTTGGATATTCTCAATCGTGATGCTGACCGCGTATTTGCCTTCTCTCCTTACTGGAAACAATGCTTGAAGGACCAGGGAATTACTCGTCCTATGGATGTGATTCTTCACGGATTTGATCGCAATAAGTTCTTCCCTATTCCGAAGGAACTTGTCCGCAAAACTCTCAATCTTCCTCAGGATATTTTCCTCATGCTCTGCTTGAACCGAAATCAACCTCGTAAGCGGTATGACTTGCTTATTATGGCTTTTGTGGAACTCATTGTCAAGTATCCTACCAAACCTATCTTCCTTCTCTGCATTTGTGATAAGGGTGATAAGGGTGGTTGGTGGCTCTTTGATATCTTCCAGCGTGAACTTTCTATGCGTGGTGTTGCTATGGAAATGTTTGGTTCTCGTCTCATGCTCACATCTCAGGATATGACATTCCGCGATGAAGATATCAACATGTTCTATAATGCTGCTGATATGGGTATTAGCACTGCTGATGGTGAAGGATGGGGCCTTTGTAACTTCGAACAGATGGGCGTAGGTGTTCCTCAAGTAGTCCCCGATGTAGGTGGTTTCAAGGAATTCTGCAGTTCTGAGAATACAGTAATTGTAAAACCTAAGCATCGTTACTATTTGCCTAACGCCTTCTCACCTGTTGGTGGAGAGGCCAATTCATGCGATCCTCATGATATCTGCTTGGCTATGGAAGAATATGTATTAAATTCTGAGAAACGTGAAGCACATGGAAAGGCTGCTCGTGAAAAGATTTTAACGTACACTTGGGATAAGGCTTTGGCCCAACTCACAAAGAGACTCAAACAAGAGTTAGAAGATAAAGATGATTAATGTTATGTATAAACAGGATGAAAAGAAATCATAAAGATACTCTTTTAATATTGTTATTCTTAATAGTTCTTTCTGCATTTTTGTATTATTTATTTTATAAACCAGTCGAGGGATTCTTTGCAAAAAAAGATGCTTGTGATGTTGCTGTTAAAAATAGGGAATTTATCCAAAATCAAGTGAATACTGTGTCAGGTTCACTGGATAAACTTCAAAAGAAGTTTGATTCAGTTGGAAATATTCGTGCAGAAATTCAAGGATATCTTACAAAATATGATTGTTTGCAATTTAACTCCTCGGATCCTGTGTGCAATGATTTGGTCAACCAGTTTAATAGTATAAGCGCGAAGTTAACAAATGCATTAGCAGATAAGAAATTATATGAAGAAAAAGAGGTTGAAGCAAATACAGAGATAACAAAAGCAACAAATGGAATTAAAATAAATACTGAGAAACTACCACCATTAATAGACCTTGAATTGAATGTATTAAAATGTAAAGAGAAAGATTATGCTGATTCAAATAATACATGTTCTAAAATAAAAGATGCCAAGAAACAGTTTAATGATTTTATAAAATTAGATACAGAAAAAAAAGACAAATTCCAAAAACAATTAGATGCATCTAAACAAAATATTGCTTTACTCAGCAAATCTATACCAGAATTTGATGCTCAAAAGAAGTCCTTGCAAAGTCAATTAGATCAAAAACAGTGCACTAAAATTAAAAGCACTTTTGCTTGTAATGAATTTAGGAATCAATTGAAATTCCTTGAGAAAATTGTAGACAATGCAAAAACAGCCCAAAAAACCTATAGTGATTTTTTCAAAGCAAAATCAAGACCACTTGATGATATTAAGAAACTTGTTGCTGATAACTGTTGAGAATAAAAAGGACAAAGGGTACGGCAACACTTTATTTGTGTTTCGTTTGAAAAGAAGCCTCTTTTTTTCAAAGGAAATACTAGATATGTTAGGAAAAGAGGTTTGGAAATATTTTCTTTTCTTTCTTCTATTCGTGGCAATTGCATTTTTTATTTACATACTTTACAAATTGTCAGAAAATGACGTGGAAGAAGGGTTTCAAGTAAGAGGGGATTTCTTTCAAATAAACCCTTTGACATCATGGGATCAAAGCAATCAGAAGATTGTTCTTTCTTTGCCAAAGGAGTTTGAAGCAAAAAAGAAGGTATACACAGGTATAAGAACTCACTATTATATTGGAACTATTGATGTAAATCAACAATCAAATATCGGTGAAGCAGAATACATGTTTGCAAGTTGGGCCCTTGCAGTTGATAAAAACTATAAGATTGATCCTAAACGCCTCTACATGGCCTGGGACTTTAGTTCAACTATTCTAAAGACTGCTCCAAACGCTTTCAATACGGGTAATAGAGAAATTCCAGTAGGTGCAAAGGAATTACGAAGATTAAATCAAAATCTTGCTGATATCCTGGTACAAAAGTTATACAACGACCAACTCATGGGAATCAAGAATTGGGAGTATGGAAGTTTTACTTATACCTGTAATGATAATATGCCTGGTGTAAATGAGGCTTTTTCCTCTGAGCGATATTATGAGGATAAAATAAGAAAAAAAGTAGCCCATCATGTAAAAAATGAGTATGCACTTGCTCCACGATTAGTAAATAATAAATACCGCAATTTATATTTGACAACCTATGTGATGTTACTTGATAAGAATCCTGATGCTGCAAGAGAATATCTGAATACTTTCCCTGAAGCCCAAAAGGCTTTGAATGACTCAGGTGCTTACGTAGAACAAAAAGCGGTTGAACTACTTCAAGAAAAGGTCATGGAAAAGGCGATGCTTAAACTGGGATCAGTTACTTCAAAAGGTGCAAAAGCAGTGAAGTCTTTAAAAAATCTAAAAGGTGTACTCAGCCGCTTGAAAGGTGGTGTTATGAAGAAGTTTCTTTCTCAAGCAGCAAAAAAGGGATTAAAAGATGGAATGAAAGCCATGAAATACGCAAGTAAAATAAAAAGTGCGTTACAAGGAGGAAAAAATGCTGCCAAAATTGGATCCTCTGTTGGAAGGGCTTTGCGAGCAGCCAAAACAGCAGCATCTTTCTCAAATCCACTTGGAGCCATCATGGGTTTACTAGATCTAATTTTAAGTTTGATTCCTAAATCCAAATGGATAGAAATGGGAACAAATAAAGCGAACGAGCAGATAAGAGATCAAATGTTAAAATGTCCGACTGGTTACATGGAAGCAGATAGTTTAGATATAGATACATTTAATACTATTTTAGATGTATTACCTATACCTGCTGGATTTGGAACCATGCAGAAAGCAATGATGAAAAAACTCAGTTGTATAAAGTTTGATGAAGATGGTGTCCCTGAACCAAAAGATAAAGTTCAATGTGTTGGTGGTGAGGATCAATTTATTAGATCATGTAAGTATTCTAGAGGACCTGGTCCAAAAGGTTGGATCAGGCCTGGTGAGTGGGTAACCTGTTTTGCAGATCCAGATCCTCCTATACAGCTTTATCCTATTGAACCTGTTCCACCTGTTTTTGATTCAGTAGAAGATACATTCAAAGCATTAACAACCAAATTTAATTCTATAACAAATACTACTGATGATTTAATGGTAAACAAACTGAATACAATTTATTTCTTCCCTGATGCTTGGCCTATGTTTCAAAATCCTGGTTCCTTGGCGAATTTACAGACAAATATTTCAAAAGGTATTCGCGATGTTGTGTATGTGAATCCTATAGTTGAATACAATACAGAAAGTACTGAGAGTCAACTCAATGCGGTAGATGTTCCTGCAAATGCAGCCGATAATTTTGATTTTTGGTTTGGTGATGATACAGGTACAGAGGCTATGAATAAATTTATTTCTGCTTCTGTTGCCGATCGTCAATCCAAAGCATATTTCTTACCCAAACAGGCTTTTATTGACAAATTTATTGCAGAAGTAAAAGATATTTATAAATATGATATCTATATGATGAAACTTGGGTTGCCTGAAATTTTCTCACCAAATGATACAAAAGAATATGAGATTCAAACAGAAGAAAATGTCACGCACACTATATTCTTAGATAGTTTCAGAAAAGAACTTTCTCTTTATTGCACGAAACAGGCCGCACTATCCATGCGTTATCCTGTTTTGCTTGATGAATATAATAAAAAACTCGCTGGAGTCATGGCAGAAATTACAGATTTGAAATTCACACCAGAATTCCTTGATTCTCTCGCTCAGTATCTTTATGAAGAATGCTATAAAGTATCCGATGGTAATACAATGACATTTATTGACAGAATGTATAGTGCTTGTATAGTATGTGATAATTATATTACAATAGTTTGTAGTACATCTTGCATAACTAAAGAAAAAGGACCCAAGCGGTTTAGAAATCCTACACCTGCGGAATTTTGGAATGAACGAAAAGTAAGAATGGAATATCCTCTTGGATATGATGATAGTATTGGTATTGATTTTTATCTTAAGAAAGAAGGAGGTGTGTGGAAACCTACTGCTTGGGGTCGTCCTGATCCATCTGAAAACAATACCTCTTTCTGCTTTGCTAAGTTACCCAGAATTGTGAAACTTGATTACACACCTACTTACGTCTACAAGTTCACAAAATACAACAATACAAAATGCAATGATCCAAAGACTCTCCAACAACAATTAGAGTACTACAAACAGGTAAATCCCAATAAAAACATCAAGGCAATTGTTGGACAGGCCACAAAAGACCCTCTTAATTGCGTTATGCAGTGGACTGAAACAGACTATAACCCTGTTGAAAATACAGAAGGATCTGTAAGCACTAAATCAGCCATTTTTACCTATGAAAACCCTTATACACCTTATCCCTTCAACGAGGATGGAACACCTATTCCTGATATCTATAAAGGATTTACTATGACAACTTCTGAAAAGGTCACTCAAATAAATCCACCTATAGTACAAGCAATACGCGGTCTTCCTCCTGAACAACCACTTGCTGGTCCTTGTGAAACCTACTGTTATGATCCTAATATTATGAAAGCAATTATTGAAAAGTATAATGAAAACAAAGATCCAGAAGGTGGAAATTCCAAGATTGTAAATATTAAGAAAATCTTTACTGCAAAACCTAACTCATGTGATTTTGTGGCCAATGTAAACACTGCCAAAGGTGTAATTGAGGAACAGAGAAGACGTGCAATTGTCAGTTTACAGACATCCACACCCAAATGCAAATATACTATTGATAGCATTGGAGCAAAAGATTCTGGTACATTTGTTACATTTACAGAAGGATTTACCGCAATCCCTGTAATTGAGAAGTTCCAAGGTGCACCTCAATCCCCCTATCCTGGATATTTCTATCAGTCCACAACTGTTAATTCACCTACACAACCAAAATATAATTTTGGTGATAACATATTAGGCTCTATGCTTGGATCAGTTCAGGGAACTTTTGATAGACTTACTCAAGCAGGAACAGATGCTCGCTACAAGACATTTGCTACAATTGGAACGAATACAACTCTAGAAGGATGCTCTAACACAAGATGTAGTTCAGATGAAATTATGAATGCCATAGCGGCAAAGTTCAACGGAGACAATTGGGGCAAAACACGTATGAATAAGATTCTCAAAATTGCGACAGCAAGTCCACTTGAATGTGATGTTGTTTTTGAAGATGCAAATATTTCAGGAAGTAATCGTTATGTAGAGACATATAATAGAGACCGTTTTAATGGTAGACCATTAAATCTCTTACCTGAACCAGTTGTAACATACTCTCCTGCTGGAAGTGGCTGGAGTAATACACCCAATTTCACTTGGAATGCAAGATTTACAATGAGAAAGATTCCTAACACTTGTAAGTTTGAGGCTGTTTCTTTTAAATACATGACCTCTAATATTTCTACAGATGATCTTGAAAACACTTCTCAACCTATATTCACTGCAAATCCTCAATCCATTCCTCTGAAATCACCCAAACAAACTTCCAATCTCATAGGGTGTGGAACATTCGGATCTTGCTCTGATAATAATATGTTAGTAGAAATGGTACAGGCTTATAAAACTGCAAATAAAATTATTAAATTTGAGAGATATTCAGTTGGTACTCAATTAATTCCATCCGCAAGAAAAGACGATGAAGTACGCGTGATTGGAGGAATGAAACTAGCTTTACCAGTTGTTGAAAATATAAGTATATTTACTATAAATCGCCTTGCTAAAATCAGCAGAACACAGTGCCTAGTAGAATTTCAATTAGATATTATTGATCCAGCAACAAAAGAAAGAGTATTTGATACTATGCTTTTTGAATTTACGCCGAATCAAAATGATGAATATAGAAATATATTTAGTTCAAATCCTGATGGTAAGTGTGTTTGGAAGATTAAATCAATGACAAGAGATGATCAGGTTCCTGAGAGTAAATATTGGACGCATGGGTTGAATGGTGCAAATCCAACAAATTTTAATCCATATAGTAAAAGTGATCTTCTGCACCTTACTGGTAAATCTAAGAAATTAGATAATCTGAAAGCAACTGTGGTAAACATTAAGGTAAACACCCTGAAATATATTTCTCCTCAATGCCCCACGACTATTCCTGATGTAAACTGCAAGGGTTCTAATGCACAAATTGCAGCGCAAAATTATTTTAATCTTTTTACAGGAACATCACCTCAGATTACAAAAGCAGTCAGTGTAAATAATAGAACTTGTGAATTTAAACTTGCAGATAACTCCTACACACGAGTATCCTATATACCTAATTCTCAATGCAGCGGATATATTGCATCTGGCGCAACGCCCATTTCAAAGGCAGATTCGTTACTTGAGGGATGGGAAAATACCAAATGTTACCCAATTGATTGTACGAAAGATACTTATAAAACAATGTCACAGAATTATATTCAATCAGTACCCTATTCATATAAGACAGGTGAAAATACAATTACAATTAAGAGAATAGCACAGGTCAACTCTAATACATGTGAATATCAGGTAACAACAAGTAATGGAATTTTAATGCAGAGGGCAAATGAACCTTTCAATCCTATTTTTCACAAACGCGTTGAAATTAAATCGTTTGGTGATAATTGTGATACTAGAGTAATCTCAGTGAAGAATATTGAGAAAGTTGAAGATTCCCTTACATTTAATCAAGCATTCAGTTGTCCTTCCTTTGATCCTATGTCACTTTTCACTGGAAATCCTAGGGTAACAAGTCTAAGCCTTCTCCAAAGCACATTAAGATCTCAATTCTTAAATACAAATATATTTTCCACAAATGCTACTCCAGCAAGTACATTTGATAGAGTCAATGGGCCGAGTATTAGAAGTAGAGATGGCCTTACTGTAGTTCGTGGCAAACTCCTTCCTGCTAATCCGACAAGCAAGTCATTAAAAGCCGAGTTTGAAATAAAGATATTTGTCAATTTGAGCAGACCTAATTCAGAAACATACCCGTTTACTTTGTCTCTTGCAAAGATAGGAACTCTCATCACGCAAGCAGCCAATCAAGTAGACTGGACGGATTACAATAATCAATTCAGAGTTGATCCAAAGAATACATGGGGGCCCAGACGTCCTCCTGCAGAGTTTAGACCAGAGGGTGTTTATGAGTTTAGCCAAGATATGTTTTCAACATGGCAACCTATTTTCCACCCTGTCATTGAAATACAATTCCCTAACCTTGACTGCAATACTCCTAGTATAAGAGACTCTAAGACAAATAACATGTATAATTTAACACTTGTTCCAACAAAGGAACAAAGTATCTTAGTATAAGATAGAGATGGTTTTATTTAAAAATAGAGCCGCATGGATAGTGGCAAGTATTTTTATTATTCTTTTTCTATCTGTCTATTACAAACCTGTTAAGAAAGTAATTCAAGAAAAGTTTGAAAATCCAGACTCTACGGAATCAAAAGATGAGTGTACGCTTGAATGTGATAATAAGGAAATAATGGCTGCTGTGAAACGGCAGTTTGAGACAAAATATGTTGAAGGATTTGCCAATCCTGAACCTGTAGAAGAGGCTTTCCAAGATCCTTCTCAACTCCTTGCCCTCGCAAGAGGATCTGGAATTCCAGATATATCTGCATTAGGATTGCCTGGTGTTACGAATGCAGGTCTTGGTGCATTAGCATCAGGAAATCTTAGTGGCCTTGCCTCCCTTGCACCAGGATTAGGATCTCCCCCAAATCTAGGTGCTTTTGCAGGAGGAAAGGCTGTGTCTGTTCCAGGATTTTCTGTAGAAGCACCCAAACCCAATCAAATCACACGGAATATTTTGAAAGTCATCAAGCGCAGTTTGAAGATTGATAGTACCAAATGTGAATATAATATTGAATATGATGAGTCTAAATTAAAGAATGATGGTTCAACTGCTGAACGAAAAGGTGTACTTGGTTATATCCAAGCCACCTTTGTAAAAGTAGGAGAAGAAGGATGTTTTTACAAACCAACAGAAGTAAAACTTCTTGTAGGTCCACAAATAATTCGGTATGATACTGCTAATCCTGAGAATATTGTACCAACGATTGATTACACATTTTAACAATCGAGTTTCTTAAAATAATTCTTGGCTTTTCTTGATCTCTGTTTTGCTTTATTCACTAAATCACTATCTGTTGTATAGTGCGTCTTACCACATGTCAACAGACTTGAAACTCTCGCATATCCCCATTGTTGTTGAGTCGCCCCTGGACGGTGTCCTGTTCTCCATGCTGCCATTCCTCTATCATAAGATTCTTGAAGAAGATCCTTCGGAACACCTGTGACTTTCGCACGATCGGCAATAGATTTTACACCAGGATACATCTTATCCCATTTCTGCGTATATCCTGAAGTCTTTGTCTTCACACCAAGATTGGTTTTGAATCCGACATAGGCTTTAGGATTCTTATGAGAAAGACTACCAAATTTACGAATTTCTTGCTTGCGTTTGAGTTTTCTTGTCTTTGAAAGTCCTGCAAAGTACTTTTTTGGAAGATAGAGGTGACTCTTCCGGGTTTTGTTACCTTGGCTTTTGTTACCTTTAGATTTCATTCCTAACTAAGAATTAGAAATGCAAACCAGAAAAAATAGACAATTGCAAAAAGGAGGCTGCGGATGTGGAATCCTTAAAGGAGGCGCTTATAAACCAACAAAGAAGAATCGTAACTTGCTTCGTAGATGGAAGAAAGGAGAAAGCATTGGATTCACTGCAACTTCCTCTTTGAAAGCCAAAGGGTTAATTCCACGAACCAGCAAGAAAAATCGCGGGAAGTATATTGTAAGTAAGAAATACCAATAAATAGATGGATTTTCTCCTAGACGTTGGTCCTGAAGAACAGATTTTATCTCGGTCTGGTTACAAACCGAATGAAAGTCTGAAGGCTCTTGAAATTGCCTTATCAGAATCAGGTTCTGTTGCCCTTGGAAAAACCTTTCATTTTTCTGCTGATCTCATTTGCAGTGGCGGCTATACAATTTGGACGCGAATTATATGGGATTTCGCCATTCAACATATTGGTATTGGTTCACCAAGACTTTTTACTTATCTTCAAAAACGAATTGGGGAGATTGATGAACTTATTAATAAATATCCAGATGAACAGTTATACAATTCTCTTGAATTTCAGAATCGCATTGGAGAAATATTAATTGTTCTCAAACAGGCTCCTTGTCATCCGAAATTGGTTTGGCCGAAGGTTGGCATTGAAACACATCGTGATGGATGGCTACGGAATGTTGCCGTTGCAACAGAAACAAATGTTGTTCGTCGTGTTTGGAAATCCGATGGAGATAATGCACTTTTGCGCGTCGCAGGTTCTGAAATCTCTAAATGTATTGTGGAAGGAGCCACAGACAAAATGCTTTTTTGGATTCGCTGGCTTATTGAAGAAGAAAATATACTTAAAAAGGAATTCAAACAAGCCACATTGTCTACCATTGATAGAGGCTTAGCAGGAGGAAAAGGGAAATCCGGTCAAGAAGTCGGTCAATTTATTGTTGCACTCTTTAATGAAATCTATACTGAATTTTCATCAAAAAATATGATACGAATGAATGAAGAATTTGCTAGTCTGATTCGTTTATACAAAGGATATGAGATTAAATTATCCAATTCTCAAAAGAAACAACTCATTGCCATTATGGGTCAAATTCTTTGTGAAGTGCCTCGCTGGAAAGTTCCTGCTGCACCAGCACTTGTCAAAGATCCTATTTTTGTTTCTCGTGCTGTAGCCCAAACAGGAAAATTCTTCCGTGAAGTTCTAGCGTATCCTGCAATCTCAAATAACAAAGCAGTTCTCAAACAATTTACAAATAAAGGTCAAGTTGATAAAAAGAAGAAAACAAAAGAAATGGCTCACAACGAACAATTTGCAGCAGTTGAACGTGCAATGGAAACCTTTTTCAATAAAAATTGAAGTGGGTGCCTTAGGATTTTAAGGTATACTGAAAAAGATGGATCTCAAAGAACTCGTAACTCTTCTTGAGCGGGCTAGTGACGCTTACTACAATGATGAGGATCCTATCCTTACAGATGATGAATTTGATTCTTTGAAAGAAGAACTTGCTGAGCGTGAACCAAATCATCCGTTTCTAAAGAAAGTGGGTGCACCTGTAAAGGAAAATACTGTCAAACTTCCCGTCTTCATGCCTTCATTAAATAAGGTGAAGCCAGGAAATCGTGCGTTTGCTGTGTATACACAGAAAAGTAATTTGCAGGATTCTAAAAGTTGGGTACTTTCTGATAAGTTGGATGGAATCAGTGCATTGTGGATTCCCTCTCAGCGGAAACTTTATCTTCGTGGAGATGGTGAAACAGGTCAAGATGTAAGCGCGGTTGTTCCTCTTGGAGTTCAGGGACTTGTGGATCCAAAGGGATCTGTCATGATTCGCGGTGAACTTGTTTTGAAGAAAGCGGATGTTCCAGACAATACAATTGGTCGCAGTTGGGTAAACGGACAACTTCATCAGAAGATTCCTCTCCGTGAAAATATTTCCAAGATTCGCTTTGTTGCCTATGAAGTCTTCTCAAATCCACCTATGGCACGTCCAGCGCAGTTTTCTTGGCTTGCAGAACATGGATTTGAAGTTCCTTGGTATAAAGTAACTCTTCAATTGGATGAGACGATGCTATCAAAATATCTTGCTGACCGCCGCAAAGTAGGAGACTATGAGATTGATGGAATTGTTGTAGGTCAAAATGCAATTCCAACTCCGAGCACCACTCTTAAGAATCCTACTGATATGGTTGCATTTAAGATGGTTATGGAAGATCAATGTGCAGATACAGTTCTCAAGGCCATTCATTGGAATGTAAGCAATCAGAAGTTTCTTATTCCTCGTCTAGAGATTGAGCCTGTTCGTGTGGGTGGAGCAGTCATCCAGTTTCTCACAGGACACAATGCACGCTTTCTGATTGATAAGAAACTTGCAGTGGGAACGAAGATTCGCATTCGTCGCAGTGGTGACGTCATTCCTTGTCTAGATGCTGTACTTGAAGAAAGTAAACAAACAGTTCTGAGTGGATTTCCTCAAGAAGGAACCTATGAATGGGTGGGTCCAAGTGATACAGCAGCGCATATTCAACTCAAGGGGAATGTTTCTCAAGAACTTTTGGAAAGTCGTCTAGAACACTTTGTAAAGACTCTTGAAATTGATGGAATGGGTCCTGGCTTAGTAAAGAAGTGTGTAGAAGGAGGTATTACAACTCCTGCAGAACTCTGCAGATGCACTGAAACTAAACTGCAGGATATCATTGGAAAGAAATCTGGAACATCTTGTTTCAAGCAACTTCAATCAAAATTGACAAATATCAATGAGATGACTCTTATGATTGCAAGTAGTTGTATGCCCCGTGGAATTGGTGAACGGAAGTTAGAACCACTGTTCAAGGCAGAATCAGATCCTCGCAAGTGGTCTGCCTATTTCTCAGTACCTCGTGATATTGATGGATGGAGTTATGATGCCCTTGCAGCCTTTGGAAAAGCATACTCTACATACGAGGGATGGCGTCAGAAGGAATTTACTCTTCTCCCCTATCCGATTCACACTAAAGTTGTAGAAAAGCCTACTATTGCAGTAAAAGGTACTTATTGTTGTACTGGATTCCGTGATACTGCACTTGAAAAAATGGCTGCAGAAAAAGGATGGGAGGCTTCTGTTACACTTACAAAGAAGATTACTGCATTGGTTATTCTAGATACTGAGAATCCTGAAACAGTAGAAGGAACTAAGGCTGAAAAGGCGCGGAGTTCTGGAATTCCGATTTATCGCAAGAGTGATTTCGTAAAGAAGTTCCTTTCTACATAAGTAGGAGAATGGCATCTTTCTTAAAATCTATGGCCAAAGATACAGCATCAGGACTCGCATCCTCTGCAAAACAACAAGCGACCGCTCAAGCACAGAGCGCTGTTGCTTCTGCAAAACAACAAGCCACCGCTCAAGCACAAAGCGCAGTTGCTTCTGCAAAACAACAGGCCACCGCTCAAGCACAAGCCGCTGTAGCAACTGCAACTGCCAAAGTCACTGAAAAGGCCCAAGAGGCAGTTGGTTCTGCTACACAAGCAGTGGTATCAAAAGCACAGTCTGTAGCCTCTTCAGCACAGAAAGAAATAATAGAAAAAGCACAAAATGCTGCAATAACAACAGCACTCAAACAAGTACCCGGTGGTGCTGCCCTTGTTTCCGTCTATAATTCTATTAAAGACATTGGTAGAAGAGCAATTGCTTATTATCAAACATTACCTCAAGAATACAAGTTTATTTTTATTGCAGTGTTAGTTATTGCAGTTCTAGTAACAGCATACTTTATTTATGCAGGAAATCAAAAGAAAACAAAAGAACAAATTATTTCTGAAACTGCAAAACAAGTCAGTGATAATGCAGCTACTCTAGGGCAACTGAAAGCAGGTTTAGATGCAGTTGGAATTACAAATGCAGTCGTTGAAGGTTTTCAAGATTGTCCCACTCAAACTGTAGCAAAAAAGGATGAAATTAAATTGATATCTCTTCAACCCTTCTCTATTAAGCAAGCAGGATTCAAAGGGACTGCAAATGGTAATACTGTAACAGGTGGAGCCTTTGATGAGGCAGATGCTGTAAGAAAATCTCTTCAAGCAGGTGTTCGCACCTTTGTTCTTCAGATTGACTATTTAGAAACAGTAAGACCAGCACCTTTTCCAGCGGTAAACGAGCCTTGTCTGCTGTATAAGAATGCAGCTGGTGAATTAATCAGTTCAAACTCAGGATCCATCCAGCGAGTCTGCCAAACCTTAGCAGACAATGCATTTGCTGCTACACTTCCTCAGAAAGATGATCCTATACTTATTATTTTATATCTCGTGAGAACTCCTGTTTCTGTTGTTGCAAATGCAAGAGGATATATCCAATATCTTTCAAAGATAGCCAGTCAACTTGCTCCACTCACAACTCGCCATCTGGGATTAACAGACAATGGTGATTTCCACAAACAAGCCCTTGAAAAAGATATTCTTACACTTCCTTTTACAACATTCCAACGAAAGTTTATCGTGGCAACAAATGCTGATACATCTGCATTCCGAAGACAAGAAGCCTTGCAGGTAACTATTGAAACACAAAATAACCTTGATTTCTGGTCTAATATGCGATTATATAAAACAGATGCGAATGCATCGCTTGGATTAACAGAGGTACATCCATCTGGATCACCTAATTTTGTAGTTGTCAGTGAGAATCAAATGACAACCGCACTCACAACATCAGAAAAAACAAAAGCACTTTCTGATACTCTTAAAGGAAAGTTCAGTATGTATTTACCTTCTTCTGTAACAAATCCTTCTACAACTGATGTTGACAAGATGTTAGATCAGATTGGAATTAATGTAATTCCTTTGGATATCTTCTCCTTTTCAACAAATGCTACCCTCGCTTCCTCTCTTCCTTGGAAGACAAATACATGGAAATTGAAACCAGGACTTCTCCGCTAAGAATAGGGAATGGAGGAAGACATTCGCTATCTTCTTAAACAAGAAAGGCTTGATAAACGAGTCTTTGATAGATTGGAAAATGCAGTAGATATTGCACAAGAAAGAATTGACTATGATTTGGCTTCTGATAAAGAATTACGTTATGCTTTGGAAATTGTAGAAGCATTTCTTCGTCGTAAGAAACGCGTTTGTTACGGAGGCACTGCCATGAACGTACAACTTCCCGAAGGAAAGAAATTCTATTCAGAAAAGGACTTACCCGACTATGATTTTTTTACACCCAAACTTGAATCTGACGTACAAGAACTTGTAAGTGACCTGCAAAAGGCCGGTTTTGAAGACGTATTTCATCGTGTAGGTATGCATGAAGGTACAAAGAAAATTCTTGTTAACTATATTCCTGTTGCTGATATTTCTGAAATGGAATATGATATTTATGATATTGTATTTAAACGCTCTGTTGTTATAAAAGGTATTCGTTATACTGATCCTGATATTCTACGAATGATGATGTATCTTGAAATAAGCCACCCAAAAGGTGAAGTGGCTCGGTGGACTAAGGTGTATGAAAGACTCTTATTAATGAATGAAGCCTTTCCGTTCGAGCATTGTGATGAAGAAATCATTGTAAAACAAATACCTCAAGTTCTTCGTACTGCAATTCATGACTTTGTCATTGAAAAGAAACGTACACTTGCAAGTGGTGATCTTTATACACTCTACAATGAGAGTGTAGAGGCAAAGAAACCTTTAAAATGGGAGTCACATCATGGAGGAGTCATTATGTTTTACAGTCCTTCTCCTCGTGAAGATTCACTTGCTATTCGTGAACTCATTGGTTTCAAAGGAGTTACTATAGATTACTTGAAAGAAAAGGGGGATCTAGTCCCCGCTCGTCTAATAATAAAATATTATAAGAAACCTATCGCCTTGATTATTCAAGAAACTGCTTGTCATTCTTATTATTCTGTTAAAAGTACGGATGGAAGAGAGGTACGCATTTCTAGTATGGATAGTTTAATCACATTATACTTATGCTTGGCTATCTTTACAAAAGATCAAGATCTATACTTGGGTTTTGATTTAATGTGTGCAGTTGCAAAATACGTACAGGTAAGTAAACGCATAAGAAGAGCACCCAAAGTAAAACAATTTGAACCCTTTGCGTTGGAATGCCAAGGATATCAGAAAGGATATCCAACTCTTTTGCGTGAGAAAGTTGCACGTATTGCCAAGGAAAAGGAAGCAGCCAAACTTCGCAAATTATTAAAGAAAGAAACGGGTAAAAACAAACCAAAAAAACAACAAACAAAAACTCGTCGTAATAGAGATTTATGAGTGAGCAGATACGAATACATCAAATAATTGATAATGCAAAGCGTTGTAACGCGGCAAATGCATTAGCAAGAGCACAACTTATCTACGGCAAACCTTGTGGTAGTTGTGGAAATCCAACCAATAACAAGATTATTCCTAGTGAATCTGAATTATTAAATACACGTGTTTCTACGTGTGCAGTACAAGCTATTGTACGGCCTCTTCCTGTTCCAGAAAGCATACGTATAGCCCGCGCGCTTCAATGTTACATAGATGCTTCTCTGGATCCTACAAATCCAGATTTACGGTTCCGTCAGTATCTACCAAGAGTTGTGCCTGCTCCTTGTCCACCTATTGATACTCTATTAACAAATGCAAATTTACCAAAAGCAAGTACAGCCTGTCCTTTACCAAATACTCCTCTCAATCCTGTTCCACCTTTCTAAAAAATAGTTTCCTAGTAGAATGGGAACTGCAAATTACGATGCTTCTCGCTTAACACAAGTTCGTCGCAATAGAACTATTGCGAATTATGCGCAAACTCTTACAGCGCAGATTGATGCCGCCTCTGGAACTGGCGCTTATTCTGTTCGCCAGATTCAGCAACCCAACACGACTGGAAACATCATTGCCTACAAGAATGAAGCCCCTTGTGCTTGCAATCAGGTAGATTACCGTCGCAATGTAGGTCAGATCTGCTGCGGTGCTGCGACTCAGTAAGAGTCCTGCCCCCTATGGCTGCGACTCAGTAAAAATTTTGTATTTTGTTTTGTGAATTCTATTTCAGAACTCTTTTATAAAGGTTTTTTTATTTTTGTAAAAGTGTGACTAGACCAGTTTATTTCTTCTTGGTAACACTGACAACCTTTTTAGTGGTGACAACTTTCTTCGGTACAGCAACAGGAGCCATATCTTCACCATCATCATCATTAATCTCTGCTACAACCGGTGCAGGTGCAGGAGTAGGAGCAACCTTCTTCGCAACAGGAGCAGGTACAGGTGCAGGAGCAATGGCTTCATCATCATCTACTTCTTCATCTTCATCATCGTCATCTGCAAGAGAAGCAAAGGTATTTGCAGGAGCAGGTGCAGGTGCAGAAGTAGCAGTGCGGCGAACAGGAGCAGCAGGAGTTTCAGAATCACCTTCATCAATGAATGCAAAGCCTCGGATGCTTTCAGGGAGTTTGTCTACACGGATCTGAACGGCCTTCCAAGAAAGACCATATTTAGAACCAGCAAACCAGACGCCCGTGCACTGGATGAGAGTGGTGATTTGTGCGCCCTTTACGAGTACATCTTCGAGAGGAATATCCGTCATAGGACGCTTCTTATCATCATAAACGGCTACGTCAAACTTATCATTCTTTTGACGAAGAGCAAGTTTGAGGGTAGGAGGATAAGGCTTAGGATTGCCATCTGCATCTTTGCTGAAACGAATCGTAGGAGTATAGAAAGCCTTGATTACATCTTTGTTAAGATCGGACTTGAACCAAGCACGAGAGTTCTTAACACCCTGGGTAATCATATATTCATCAAGAGCAGCAAGTGCTTGATAAATGCTTTGGACTTTCTTGTTTTCACCATCGTAACCACGAAGAGAGAGTTCAACACTGTACTTAACAGGACCTGCTTTGTCAAAGACACTCATACCATAAGGAACTGAGAGACTTCCAATTTGCATGACAAGGCTACGGCCATCATAGTTAAGATAGGCTTGCTTACCACCAGATTCAAGGAGTTTGACAGGAGAGAAGGTAACTTTGGAGGAATCAAAAGCAGAAGGAGATACGATAGCACTAGACATCTCAATACTGATGGATTTTTTGGGCGGGCGAGCATTCAATTTTTGGTGGTTGGTCGTTTAATTTTTTTCCACCCCCATTTTTATTTTTCAACTCTTCTTATAGTAGATAAGTTCAATATGGCAATGTCAGAAGGTGAACGATTATCAAGAAGACTTGCAGGGGGTCAACGCTTCTTATCAAGACAACAAACAACAGATTCAAGTACCTATATTCATAAAGTGCAAGCCCGTGCGTCTGGTTTTGTATATGCAAGAAATCTTGAAGTAAGACAAGCCATCCCCAATAGTGTAATTACTTATGAACCAGATAGTACTACTTCTTGTTGTTTGAGTGTAGTTGCTGGAAAACAGAATAATTCTGGATACACAGGTTTATATCAAGCCGCTCAGAAATGTGCTGTTTGTTCTGATCCTGATTATTCTGCAGTAAATGGGTTTTCTATTGATTTGAGTGGTACAACGATGAAGGGAGGATATCTCTGTCCTGTTCCTGATCTTCCCAATACTGCTAAAACAACTCTTATGGAACAATGTGCATCCTGTAAACAATTTTACTTTCCAGGACAAACGAGAAATTGCTGTCCCGTCCAGCCTACATCAAGCCTGTATCCTTCTCAACTTCCTGACTTAATAGACATGAAGTTCAATGGGTATGCAAGCATTCAGAGAGAATTTTAAATTAATATTTATTTATTCATCTATAAACTCATTATTCACAGCATAATTACCAGTACAACCTAGCGTAGAAAGCAGAACTTTCGGATTACAAACAGTTGGAAGAAGTTCTTCATAACCAATGGGTTCATTATTTCTGTAAAAATCAATAGTCCAACACAGTGCACTATAAAAATGTTGTATTAGAGGAAAAGGTACTGAATAAAGAAATGTAAAATGAGAAAGAACATGTGGATACTGTTTATCTATACGTTTTTTGAATGTAAAAGAATCATATGAAAATAATGTTTCATTAAATCTTTCGTTAAGTAAATATCTTCCTGAAATCTTAAAAAGACGGCGAAAAGGGATCTGATGTTGAAAAAGAAACTCAATAGCAAATTTTGTTTTCATACCTTCTCCATATCCCTTTTTATAGGTATTTATACATGAATCACGAATTTCTTGATTATCATATACATTTACGAAATATTCAACCTTCTCACGAAATGTTTCTGCAAATTCTTGTTTTAAATCAGAACACTCAATAAGAAAAATTTTTGCACTTTGAAAGTAGGTCCGAATTGATTCAATCGTTTTTAAAGTCTGTAAAAATCGTTCTTCAGGTGAAAACACGCTACGATCTTTTGAATAGGACCATGGCATAGTGCCAGTATTTATAACACTTGTAATAAGAATAATATCAGACATAATAAAATTCATATAGACCCCTTTAGACTCTCTAAGCAAGTCCAAGCTTGTATTCTTCTCAACTTCCTGACTTAATAGACATGAAGTTCAATAGGTTTGCAAGCATTCAGAGAGAATTTTAATGAATCTTGAATATTAAAAACGTGCTTTTTTACTAGTAAACAGGAAACTCTACTGTTAAGCAAATCGTGAACTTGTAGAATTGTAATCTGCTAAGACTTCAGTTGCAGTGAGCAATCTAGAGTAAACTTTTAGAGATCCAAGTTGCGCATTCATATAGTAGTAATCAACATTCCCTATAAAAGCACCAATGCGGAAGGCTTGGTTCATTGGAATATTTGCAACAATAGAAGAAGACTCGGCAGCAACAAGTGAACCATTCTTATAAATAGCAAGTGTGCGATTTGCCTGATCGAATACAAAAGCAAGTTGTTGCCAAGTGGCAAAATCTATTGTATTTGTCGCAGTTTTTACTTCACCACCAGTCGTGCCAGTTCCAGCTTCCATAAGTACTCTTCTATCATTTGTAGTCCACGAGTTCCAGAAAAATTTAAATCCAGCAGCACTTCCACCACCGACTCCATTTGCTAAGATAGTATTAATAGTTCCTGGTGGAGCAGAAGTAGGATTTATCCAGGCAATAAGTGTCATAGCAGTTCCAAAATCATAAGTCGGAAATGAAATATAACCTGTTCCTCCAAATGTAAAGACGCCCCCTTTTACAGCCGCATTATAGGTTACATTTGTCATTGTACCATTAAATGTTCCATAGGAACCTATATTACTCACCGTTGTGCCAGTGCCAGGATAACTTGTAGAAACAGAAGGATCGTATTGTAGGGTAGGCCCTGCAGGAGGCGCAGGAGGCTCGGGAGGCCCAGGAAGTCTAGGAACACTTGCTATATAGGCTGCTTGTTCGGTAGGTGTTGTTTCAAATGCTCCAATTATAGCACTATAATAATTTGGATCATAGGACATAGCCACTCGCCCGCTACCCTCAAAGTTATTAGTATTCTGAATTCCATTTAAGAATGCTGTTTGTTTTATCACTTTTGCTGCAAACAGAACTCTGTTATTATTTCGTTTTATTAAATCAGATGCGTCTCTCGACATTCTACTATAGATTTACATATTTACATAGATTTAAAATACTTTTCTAGTCTTTTGTTTTCTTACTTTTCGTTTCCGTGTACCTCCATAAAAAGGTAAATTTTTAGCAGGAATTATATTTGTTCTTAATTTATATTTATAATGTGGTTCATTTGGAAATACATCTTGCGCTCTTCTCTCTTTTGTAAGGTAACCTTTTAAAAGAGATTGAGGATTTGAGAAGATAGAACGAACTTTCTCAGCACTTATTTTCTGTAACTTGTAAAGTTTCCAAAAATGGAATACAACTTCAAGAAGCATATAATAATAATCAGTAATAGGCATAGAATAAGGAAGTCCTTCAAACGGAACTTGTATAAAAGAAAGTCCTGGAGGAAATACTCCAATGTCACGGAATGCATTCATTATTGGGATAGCCTGATGTTTATCTATGTATTGATTGATAGTAAGAATATTTGTAGGAGAGTAATTTCTTTGCATAAATCTAAAACAGCGTTGAGGAGGGCTGTTTTTATTCAGTTTTTGAATGACCTTTTGATATTCAGATATATGTGAATAGTTATAAAAGAGGATATCTCCTCCTCCATGAGGACTGTGCGGAGGATTTACAAAAAAATAGCCACCCAGTGCATGAGAGGCTAGTGCAAAACTAGGTGTTCCCCATCTATCAAATGGATTTCTATAGATACCTTCAAGAACATTTCCCTCTGGTAAATAAAGTCTACCATAAAGTCTATCTAATTCTTCAAGTTTTGCTCTATCACCTGCATTTAATCTAGGGAAACGAATTTGATATCTATCTGTGGTTATTGAGGAACCTGAAATATATTCTAATTTAGAAAACCATGATGTACCAGAAACTGTTTTGTCATACGTGCGGATTGATCTCATTGTCTTTGCATTGATTATAATACCAGAAAAGGGTAACCATGTACTAGGCATAGAACTAGATTCTCCTGTACTTAGATAAAAGGCTTGACGCCAGTAGACTTTTTCGGGAGTATAATTCACCATAACAGACATTGTTCCGTTATAAATAGGTTGAAAAGGAAATACTGCCTCAACAACAAGAACTAAGCGATTATCAAAAGTTCTATATGCATATCCTTCATCTGGATTTCTTTCAAATTCTTCACACATTTTTTCAGCGCGTATTCGTTTACCATTTGGAGTTAAGACATAAAATTCAAGTAAGTCAAGATTCGGAATTATTTCTTCTTCCATCTAATTAGAATGCCCAAAAAAGCAACTGCAACGCGTAAAATAAAGAATACAAAAGCAATTATTCAGAAACTAAAAAATGTTATGAAGGATAATTGGGGAGTTAAGAAAACACAAAAAAAGAAACGTAATCAACTTGCAAAGATAATTATAGCACAGAGAGAAAAAGAACTCGATAAATTAAAAGAAGAAAAGGGGATTGTATTCAAAAATGAATCCAATGTCAGATTCTTTAAAAAGAATAATAATTTTACTGCCGCAAATAATGAAAAAGAGGCTACGGCTCTAGAAACAAAAGAAAAAATTGGTCGCTATACTGCATCCAAAACAAGAACCAGAAAGGTAATAAAAAATGAGGAAGAAATGAAAAAATATCTCAATGCAACTGCAAAGCGAGGTGCACAGACGCGTGCTATCTTAGAACGAAGATGGAAGGCACAAAACAATGCAGAAGAAGAACGTGAAAGATTCGAGAAATATATGGAAATGTTAAGAAAACAAATGGAAAAAGCGAGGGAAGGAAAGAAATAATTATTGGACCGTTTCTAAAATCCAAGGATAGGCTTCTGCTGCATCATCAGAAACTTGTACTAGGGCCATTAAAACATAAAGTGCACCAAGAGACTGTTTTGTTTTATCTTCACTTCTTGTCAAAAGGGTATTCATTGTGTTAAGATTTGTTTTCTTCCACCACTGAAGATCATGATTTCTTGAAAAAAGCATTTCTGGAGTTTGCTTGAAAAGTTTACCATCATGTTTTGTATGACGAGGAACGATTGATTCTTTTTCTTGTGAATTAAGTCCAAGGCGAAAAGTCCAGAGTTCAAATAATTGTTTATAAAAGAACTTATTTTCACGTAGGCTCAATTGTTCGAACCATGAACTTGCAGACAAATATCCAAGACTTTCCATTTTCATAAACGTATCAAGTACACGTTGATTCCAGTGTTGTTCTGGAGTGAGCGTCTTATTTTCAAGATAAAGCAAAGGATACTTTTTATTTCGTAACCAAGTTATACGATCTCTTATTTTTTGAGTCGTTGCTTCATCGATAAGATCTCTTGTATAAGGATTATTTAATGGTCTACCAGAGGCCATTAAATGAGAAAGAGAGCGGATGTCAAAAGCCCATATATTTTTATTTGCATCAGAATAACTGAAAAAATATAATTTAGGTATATCTTTTACAGAATCCATGCTATAAACTTCTGTTTCATTATGTGCAAGAGAGACATCATTCGTGGCTGGTCCTTGCGTGTGGAATTTATGCAAAGGGTACACCTGCCTCCACCACTTTAAAATACGACTAGCCTCTTTGACGCTCTGACGAGTAATACGTTTAGGAATAGACTCTTGTAACGGCACATACCGATGAGGCCGTTTCCAGTGTCTGAAGCAGAAATCTCCGTGAGAGGCAGCCTGTTCACACTGCCGATCAGGATGACGTTTACTCTTGATATTTGCACAAATGCGAACAGATAATTCAGCATCACCCTCCATGCCCTTTTCTACTGAGTCTTTACCGGAGAAAACAGAATAGACAAGAAAGAAGAATTTACTACAAATGTTACGCATGAATAACACAATCCTGTCATGAAATCCGATTTTTTCAAAAAAAAAAGTAGTTTCACGAAAACTGCCCGAATTTGAACGCACGTTTTCCAAAAAATTGACAGCCAGTCCGACACAAAATAGTGTAGTGCGTAAAGTTAATATGCAGAATACCCCGACTACCAGTATAATGAGCTCCACCGCCCCTGCTAAGACCGCTAAGAAGGCCACCAAGGCTGCTGCCCCTGAGCCCGTAGCCGCTCCTGCTCCTGCCCCTGTTGCCGCCGAGACCAAGAAGGTTGTTGCCCGCAAGGCCTCTCCTTCTGCCTCTGCCGCCACTACTACTCCTGCTCCTGCCCCTGTTGTTGTAGCCCCTGTCTCAGCCCCTGTCGCTGATACCGCCGCTGTACCCGCTGCTCCTGCTACCACTCTTGATGAAGACCTCAAGGCTTTGCTCGGTAACCTCAACACCCTCCGTGAAACTGCCTCTTCCATGGTCGCCCAAGTCAAGAAACTCGAAAAGCGCGTTCACCGTGAGATCAAAGATGCTCGCAAGCGTAAACGCCGCGCGAAAGTTGACGAGAATGGCAATGAAGTCAAGCGTGCCCCTTCCATCTTTGAGCGCCCTACTGCCATCTCTGATGAACTCTGCCGCTTCCTCGGTAAGTCCACTGGCACTCAAATGAGCCGCTCTGAGGTCACCAAGGCTGTCAACAACTACATCAAGGAAAAGAACCTCAAGAATAAGCATGACATCAAGCCTGATGCTGCCCTCAAGAAGTTGCTCAATGCCCCTGAAGGTGAACAACTCACTTACTTCAACCTCCAACGCTACCTCAACCGTCACTACGTTAAGACTGCGTAAATGGCTTAAGGACTTGGTTATCTGAAGAATAGTTGGATGAGACAAAGTATCTCTCCAACTCACTAAATCAAAAAACAAAAGAAAAAATGTATAAATTTTAAAAACAAAAGAAAAAATGTATGTTGCATGTTCTGTGTTGTTTACTTCTGTATTTTTTAATGTACTGCCCGTTCGTTTGTATGCTCTGCTTGTAAAGTCAATGAAATATGCTTTGCCTTAAAAGGGGTGAACGAAGTATATTGAGACTGAAAAATGTTAATTAACTAAGAAATGATATATGTATAAAAACCGTGTTTTTAAACACATTTTTGGTCGATTAGCTCACTTGGTAGAGCGCGTGGCTGTTAACCGCGAGGTAGTGGGATCGTAACCCACATTGACCGATCTCCTTGATTAAATACTTTTAGTATGTAATTAGGGATTAGAACTTTCAATCAATTCTTCAAGATTTTTCGATATTACAAATGATTTTCTTAGAGTTTCTAATTGATCCTTAGAATAGGAAACAAGTCTATTTCTTTCAACAAGATTTTCAAGTGTTCCATAATGGCGGATCCATGAAAAGGCACGCTGAGTTGGAGTTGAATCTCTACAGAGTATTGCAATATCTTGCAATTGTTGAAATGTAATTTCTTCTGCATCAAGTACTTCAGAAAGAATAATTTCCTCTAAAGTATCTCCTGGAATCCAAATTCTTCCTGCACCAAGCACTAAGAAATCCATATCTGTTGACAAGACTGCGCGAATCTTTCCTTCTTTCATTAAATGAATCAAAACATCATCTGCTTCCTCTTTAGCCTTAAATATCTGAATTTCTTTTTTCTGGAGAAGTTCAGTAAATCGCTTTAGAAGAACTTTGCTTACAAACCATGCCTCCCCCATTTCAATCTGTTTTATCTTTTTCTCAAGTAAACCTCTCGCTTTTTCATCTAAAACACCTGAACTATCAGAAGACAAGTATAATTTTAATTCATCCGCTTGTTTTTGAGCCTCCTCACGCTTCTTCCTCCTCTCAGAAACTTCTTCTTGTTTTGCTTCTGGAGATTTTCCATCAAAGACTGCGACAAATGTGAACCCCTTTGAAATATATAAATCAAAGAGAGTTTCAATCTGTTCTAAGTTTCCACGAAACTTGTATAACAAGGATAACACATCAATACCAATACAGAAAGTTTCCTCACACTGAGGAGATTTTCTGTAGGGACGTAAATAAGAATATAGGCCTTTCACACCCATAAAGGTTTTTTAACTGCCTATAAAATAAAAATTAGTTCACTCAATTTTTATATCTTGCTCTTAAAAACCGCCGCGGAGGCGGAGAACAAGGTGAAGAGTGGACTCCTTCTGAATATTGTAATCAGAAAGAGTACGTTCATCTTCAAGTTGCTTACCCGCGAAAATCAAGCGTTGTTGATCTGGAGGAATTCCTTCTTTATCCTGAATCTTCTGCTTGATGTTTCCAATGGTATCACTAGCCTCAGCGTCAAGGGTGATGGTCTTGCCAGTTAGAGTCTTAACAAAGATCTGCATGGTTCTAATAACACAATACACTTTGTTTTTAGGCGGTTACAAAAAGTCATCAAATTTATCAGTTGTAAACCGTGCTGTAAGAAAGACATGATTTTTCTTAGAAACCGGAGGAAGTGCAATACCCAATTCCTTTAACTCATATTCTCGGGCCACCGTATATCTATAAGCATAATCTTGTGATGTATGAACGTTATAATGCTTTTTTAATTCATAATTCTGATCTGCAATCCAGTGACTTTGAAGACTCCAAAGTTTTTTTGCCATTTTACTATCGCCTTTTGAAAGAATTCCAATTAAAAAAAGTTCCGCCCATGTTTCAGTATTAGCCTCTCTCTTTACAAGATCCGTTGTTTGTAGGTCACTGCAACTACCATGAAGGAGTTCATGAATAAGAACACGTGTGGCTTCTTCTTCTCTGTAGATCACAATGGCACTAGAATTACAAGCAAATGTATATCCTCCATTTACATGTTCTGGTCCTACCATATGCCCTCGTTCAGGTAAAATACGAGGTACATCTGCTGCAAACCAAAGAATACGAAAATATCCTCCAAAGGCTTGCAAAATGCGACCCCATGTTTCTAAAGGAATCTTAATATCTTGTTCTTTCTTTTGTAAAAGAAGTACTTTTCCATATTTACAAACCATGCAAGTGAGTTTTGCATTTCCTGAATGAAAGTCATTGCGAAGAGTTGTACGTATATTTAATTTGTCAAATGTGTTTCCATTTTGTGATTCTTTTTCAAGAATAGATAAGTCTTCATGAGTAGGTTTTTCATGCCTCCATTGTGGACTTGGAAGTTGTTGAAGTTTTCTTATGTTTTTTACTAGTTCTTCCAGTACTGGTGGAAGTTTGGACTCCATCTACTTCTTGCGGAGAAAGTGCATGACGGATTTGCAAAAAGAGACTTTCCCACAGGATCGGAATACGGTAACTTGGGAGTGTCTGACCGCCACCAGTTCCCTCCATAGAAGCCAAAATCTTGAGTGACTCTTTTCTTTGTTTTTCTGTAATGCCTTCCAATTCTAAAAGTGCATCCAATACAAAGTGGACGCATTCTACCCATCGAAGATTCCTCATTAAAAGTTCATATACAAAGGCTTTAATCTTAGGAACCTCAGAAAGTGTTGGATTGGAATTTTTGAGCCATGTCTCAAAAACTTTCTTAAAAATCTCACTCCAACTCACTATTTCATTTGTTAGCAAAGGCTGGGAAGGTAGAGACTGTTTGTACTGAGTCATCTGTCTGTCTTCACCACTAACACCAATTTCTACAAACCAATCATGAATTCGCTGTGGTGCTGGAATTTCTGATGTTATCCAAACAGAAAGATCACCATTATTTTGCTCGAGTGCCGCTTGTAAAAGGAGAACAGATTCCGAGGATAATAAATGTGCATGATAAAGTACTAAAATACGATTTCCTCTTCCTTGTGATCCAGTTAACACTTGACTTCCTTGGCCTAATTTGAGGAGAACAGGTCTTAATATATTTTTATCTTGCATACTCATACGACTAATATCAAAACCAATATGAACTACACTTGATTCATACGCGATCTGATTTGTTTCCGCCTCGCGCTCGCCAGTGGTTTCTTCATGTTCGGCCACTTCTCCTGATCCCTGTGCATTTGCAGAACCAATTGTGAGAAATTTTGTATGTAATTGAAACTGAAGTCCGCGACTTTCTGCCACTAATTTGCAGTATTCAAGAAGTTTTGTTCGTTTTCCAACACCTGGATTTCCTCTCCAGCAAATACACAAGGTATCCATCTTATATCAAAAGTTTCTCCATTTTTAGACCCATATAAAAGTTTACAACAAGTTCCTGTAGATGGAGTGGACGATTCCTTTGCAAAAATTAGAAGTTGGTAAGGTTAATGTCGGTGCATTTTTAAATGGAGCAAAACCTCTTGTACCACTTGCCTATGTGGACGGTCAAATTCATTTTCCCGCACTCAATATTTTACTTCCTCCTTTAGTTGTCAAACAATATGATCCTCAAACTGGAAAACTAGATGTTTCTTTAAAAGAATCTCCTGCTGCTTTGCAAAAACTTGTTGCCCTTCAAAAAACTCTTTTTCAACTTGTTCTAAATCAACAAACGAACTGGTTTGGAAGACAATCAAAAACAAATGCCGATTTAGATGAGTTATTTCAACCTATGATTGAAAATGACATTCTCCACCTCTATTGTCCTGTTACGATACAGGAAAAGAGAACTGGTGCTGAATGTATTCTTGTATACACTGGAAATGGACTTGTCAAAGGTGTTCGCCCAGGTCATATACAGCCGGGAAATACAATTCGTGTCGCATTTCGTCTTCAGGGAATTTCTTTTCACAACAATCCTGTCAATGGCCTGTGGTCGGGAAAATTCCGCTTTCAGCATAAGATTTTGGGTATTTTTACAAAGAATTCTACATCTGCCTAAGGCTGTTACACTTGCTGCAACATAGCAACAGATACAGCGAGAAGACTGAAGAAAAGATTTACATGGGTCATGAGTAAAACATAAGGGCGGAAATAATCAGGACTGCTCTCAATAAAATACATAGTTAATCCTCCAAGTACAAAAATCATGAATGCGGTTATCAAAATAATTGTCCGTACTTGCGAACGGAATTCATCTTTCTTTTCAGCATTAGCACCTGCTACTCCTAAAAATACCATGACGGCTATCAATAAAATAACAAATGCAAGAAGTAATCCATAATACATTAACATTCTCTACCTATAGTTAAGGTTTTCAAGGACTCAGCCTAATTCTTTGAATCGCGCGATACACTAGTGAAGAGGATACTCTTTGTTCTTGAGGTACTACAAAAGGTAACATGACTGCAAACCCTATTATAAATAAAAGAGTAGGAATGAAAACCAGTGAAAAATAACGATTCATCGACCATCTTTTCTTCGTGTCCATTTTCTAGTTAGATTTGGGTTTTTAATGCCAAATCTAAATAGAATGGTGAAGCAAACTCGTAAAAAGAAAATTAATATACTTCACAAAGCAATTGAACCTGGTCCTTATCAATGTCACCCTCGCATCGGAAAGAAACGCCCTCGCAACGGTTGTTTACCTGATGCAATTCTTCAGAAAGTAGCCAATCAAATGCAAATCAATACAAATGGAAAAAATATAAGAAATGTCCTTGAGAAAGAACTCCAAATTAATGATAAAAATGAATGGTCCTTCTTGCAGAAGTTACCACTTACTTCTCAAGAAAAAGATGAATATGCAAAGCAATATTTAAGGCCTCATAAACCTGAGAAATGGAATGCAGATCCTGATATGTGGCTTGATTCTTTAGACATCACAAATGTCCTTCAACAGTATGAAGAGTCCCACCCGGATTTTGAATTCATGGGGCCGTACCCCATAGACTTTGCAGCACCTGATCCTTATAAGAAAGATAATACTTGTTTAATTGATGAAATCTGTTCTCTGCGTGTTCAGGAAAGTATAAAAAATGGTACAAAATACATTGGAATTGTATACAATTTGGATCCTCATTTCAAAAATGGTAGTCATTGGGTTGCAACCTTTACAGATATCCCCAAACACAGATGTTACTATTTTGATTCATATGGTATGTATCCGCCCAAACAAATTGCAACTTTTATGAAATGGCTTACATCACAAGATCCAAAGATGAAACTTATGTACAATGGAAGAAGATTTCAACATCAAAATTCGGAATGTGGTGTTTATTGTATATATTTTATCATTCGTATGCTGATGGGTGATAACTTTCGTGAGTTTACTCGTCAGAGTCCTCCTGATAAAGCCATGCTTTCTTTGCGAAATTGGGTCTTCTCCACATAAAAGCGTTTGAATCAAAAAAGAACTATAGAGGAACAATAGAGAATGTCTGAACTTGTATCTCAAAATCCTCGTGATATGTTCTTTTCACAAAGAAATGAAGCAATGCTTGACAGACTTTTGTATACAGATTTTCAGAGACGTGTAGGAGGAGATTTATCTGAGAAACAGAAAGAACGCCTTGTCCGAACTGTTCGGCATTATATGAATGAAGTCTATGAAAAGAATGGAAGTAAACCTTTGCAGTTCTTAAATAAAGAAGTTCTTAGTACTGTTGTTCCTGACTATCTTTCTTACTTACGAAGACAAGGAGGTGCTGTTCCATCTGAAAGTACAGAAGAGGCTAGAGTACGTATGGATGTTAGTGCACGATTCGGTCAACTTCAGGCTGAGAGACAAGATAATAAGGCCGCTCCACCATCTCCTCCTGACTTCCGCATCCCCTTAGACGATACTCCTTCTACTGCCCTTAGTACATTCGAGCAACTCAAAAAACAAAGAGAAGCCGAGGCTGCTCGTGCTACCCAATTTGATAACGAGTTTATTAACAATGCTGATGCTTTCAAACAACAAGCCAATGATGCATTACGTCGTGATGAACTCGTTCTTGCACAGCGTGCAGAGGCCCGCTTGATAGCCAGAGAAGAAAATAACCAAACTTTACTCCCTGTATTACCTGATCCCCGACGTTTTTTCATGGGAGAAGGTGCTGATGAAATGCCTTCCGGTAATCGTCCTCCAGTCAGTGGATTAGCCCAAGTGAATCCAACGGTTGCATTTCCTGATGCAATCAGAACTCGTGTACCTCTTCCTCAAGATAACTTGAAAAAGCAAGATGATATTATCACGTATCGTGAAAATGAATACAACTTGTTTGTCTACAGTGGCGATCGCGATTGGGTATCTAATTCAACTGAAAATCGCTACAATTTCACTGTGAATTTTGATCCTGCGAACAATCGTCCAGGATTTACCTTTTCTCCTGCTGCCAATATTAAATTTAAGAATATTGTGAGAATTGAATTCATAAAAGCTATCGTACCCACTGAAGGTATTGACATTCTTGCTACACAAGCCGATATTAGTTATAATACAAACTTAAATGTCAATGTATTATCCTTCCCTTATTTGATGGTTCGTATTCCTGAATTAGACACCAATAACTTTGGAACAAATAATAATCTTGATAATGCGTTTGGAGTTATTCAGTATGATGCAAACTGGATTTCTGATAATCAGGCTCTCAATCGCGGATATTTAGCCATGATTCCCAAATTCATGAAGTGTCAACGAGTCTATTATCCAACTCCTTTGGCAACTCTTCAGAAACTTTCTATTCAACTTGAGCGACCCGATGGAAATATTGTTTCTGATACACTCGATACCTTAGATGTAAGTGGATTCTTATTGTCATCTCAACTCAAAACAAATCCCAACCCCTCCGTTGTAAGTGGAACTCGATATGTCGATACAAGCGGTGCTTATATTTGGATTCAAACAAATACATTCTTCAGTAAGTTCCAAGTCAGTCAAGGAGACCGCATTGTCTTTAGAAATCTTGCCTTTACAAGTGCATATACACCAAATGCGGGTACAAGTGATTTTATTTCTTTTATTCAGCGTTCTACAGGCCACATTGTTGTGGATGTTGGACGATTCTATAAATCTGGATCAACGAATTACTATGCAACAGGAGCCAATATCCAAGGCTATTGCAACTATGTGATTATAAGAAATAACTATGCAGACCCAACAACGGGAAGCACAAGTCTACAACTCTATGGAGGAAGTTCTGCTGCGAACACTGCACTCAATAATTCTCTTCCTGGTTCACGTCTCGCAACTGGACGATTTATTAATTTGAACCACCAAACACAAATTGTTTTGCGTGTAATCACACGTGACATGGACTCAGCAAGTCGCTTAAGACCAGATAATATGTAAAAAGAAGAATGGTTTCTTGGCCTGCTGAAATTGAAAAAGTGTATTTAATTGCTCATCCTATCAAAGAGAAAGAACGCTTTGATAGATTGATACATGATGTTGTAAGGCGAGGGGTACCGCAGGATAAGATTGAGGTAATTGCTGCAACATGGGGAACGGATCTTACAAGTGAGATGATTTTTCAAGTCTATGATCCTTATCTGAATAGACATTGCCCTTGTTTTACATTCAAAGGAAGAAATCTCACTCGTCCAGAAATTTCATTAGCCATGAATTTTTATGTTGCAATGAAATCTGCAGTAGAAAATACAAGCAAGTATGTTATAACATTAGAATCTGATGTTTACTTGAGAGATGATTTCGTACCTCGTCTCTGTGATTTACTCAAAGACCTTGAAAAGAAACAATGGGATTATGTAAGTCTTGGTGAAGGAGTGGGAACACGCCCTCAAGGATGTCATCCTTCAATGTATGCGCCCACAAGAGCCTATACACCTCCTCATCAACTTGTATTTCGTTGCACGGATTCTATGTTATTCCAAACGAATTTTCTTCGCAAAGTTATAAGTACATTTATACCTTTCCGTGAAATTATTGATTGGGAAATGAATTTCCAAAACTTAGTCCATAAAGGAATTGCTCTTTGGGCTGATCCACCTTTGGCCGAGCAAGGAACATGTTATGGACGAATTGTTTCTAGTCTTCCTGCTTAATACAACTCAATAGGACCAACAGGTTTTCCATTTCTGGCTTTTGTTGTTCCAAGAACAGTCTTGTATTCTACATCAGTAGGATCATATAATTCAAATCCTACAAGATTATCCTCGGCGTTACGAACTTCTGTTGCCTGATAAGAAATCTCCTTGATCTTAATTTTGAATCCCTTTCTTGTTTCAACTTTCTTAAACTTATATTCAGATTCTGTCTTTGTTTTATCAATGGTAATATCAGGGTGATACAAGAAATCGCCAACATTACCTTTCAAAGAAAAGCATTGATACGTTCCATCTTTATTTTCAGCCATATTGAGTTGGCAGTCAATAGCCGCTCCTTTCATAAGTTTTTGAAGTTCCTCAATAACCTTCTTCTTTTGTAAACTGATACTAAGAAGATGCTCGTCACTTGTCATGACATAAGATGATAAACCATCAGGAATTTTCATGCCAATATCTTTCAGTGCTTTGATAGAAACATCACCATCTTTTCTACGAATTGTTTCGTCAATTCTCAATGCACCACCCTTGGCTTTTTGCGCTTCATCACTAAATACACTTACATATGTGTAAATGCTTACATCTCGTTGGTCTTCAGGGAGATCTAAGTGTGAACCCAAACGAATTGCACGACCCTTGACTTGTGTTAGACGAACATCATTCCAGTGCGGCTCCATAATGTGAACTGCGCGAACATTCTTGAGTGAAAGACCTTCAGCACCTGCAGAAGTAATACAGAATACACGACAAAGTTGACCTGTTTTATTATCAGTATACCCCTTGAGTTCATTCTTCATAGAAGCAGGAAGAGCCTCGAAGTTTGCATTGAAAATATTGAGCGACAACTTACGAACATCATCTAACTCACCACCTGAGAATGTCATGTAACGAGGCTCAGCACCAGGTCCTTTACGTAATGATGCATTAGTCTTTGTGCTAAAACGGAAAGAACCACCAACAGGCTCAATAATAATAGGAACATATCCTGCTAATTCCATAGCAATCTGGAAAATGCCAAGTCCTTCCATACTTAAGAATGCAGAATACACTAAACTACTTCCAGGTGCATCTCTAATATTTTGTAACATAGCCAAGTACTTAGAACTGTATTTTCCAAGCCCTTCTTGATTCATGGCAAGGGTTTCTGGAACTTTCTCACGTAAACAGGCTTTTGCACGAAGTTGGGCGTCCAAATAGGATTCTCCTGCAATTACACCCTTGCACTGAAGAGAGGCAATCTCTGCTGCTTTCTTTGCTTGTCTCTCTGCCAGAAGTTGCTGAAGAGATTTCTTTTCTACACCAGGCTTGGCTGCGACTACTTTCGCAGGCTTCTCATTTTCAGACTCAGATTCAGACTCAGATTCAGAACTGCTCTGAGAACTTGCAGTAGAATTATTATTAGAATCAGAATCAGAATTAGAATCAGAATTAGAACTACTCTGGGAACTTGCAGTAGAGTTATTATTGGATTCATCATTAGAGTTTGCACCACCTTTCTTAGTATTTGGAGAGAATGATACACCTTTGACTCTAGGTTTTACCTTTACTACCGCAGGGGCTTTTTTCTTCTCTTCTTCTAATGCCTTTTTAGCAGCCTCTGTGGCTCGTTCAAATAAAACACTCAAATAAGCAAATTCGTCAGATTTCTGGTCTGGATCAGAAGAAATCTCAAATCCTTCAGGATGAAATTTAATAGATGTAAACTCTGGATCTAACAAACGAAGATCTTCCTCAGGAATGGGGACTTTTAACTTATAATATTCTAAGCCTCCTTCTTCTTTTTCCAAATCTCCAAATACATCAACATCATCTTCTGCAAATTTATCAAAAAGTTTCTGAAGGGTAATAAGGACTTGATACTGTTTGGATAAACCTTTTTCATCCTTTTTCTCTTCCTTCTTTTCTTCCTTCTTTTCCTCTTCTTCTTCCTCTTCCTCCTCCTCTTCCTCATCATCACCTGCAGTTGAGTCATCATCACCAATATCATCTTCATCATCAATCGTTAACGTATATTTTTCTTCCTCTGGAATGGTTAACCCAGGGGCAGTATCAGGAATGTCGCGCTCACCTTTTGTATCCATCAATCTATCTGCTCTTGACTTGGGTTCAGGACGAGTAACACTGGGAGGGAATGCAAAATTGCAGATTTGACGAGAATTAATACGATAGGAAGATGTTTCCTTCTTATCACCTAAGTCATATACTTCAGTCCATGCTCCACCAAGTCCCACACCTGTTTTTTTCTTCTCTTCTTTTTGTATTTCTCCAGTACGCCATGCTGTATATGCGTCTTGGGCGTATTGAGAAAAAGAACAGCGAACAATTTCATCCTTTGCGATTCTAGGCATTAAATCAAGACGACTTCCCTTATAGTAACTTATAAGACCTGTTAATCGTTTAGACAAAAGGATCTCATTTTTCAATCCTATCTTTACAGGATCTAAGAAAAGTGTGCGGAATTCTTCACCAAACGGAGGAAGAAGTGGTAAACTCTTCACAAGGATTTCACCTGAAAGTTTATATCCATTGTCTTTCAGTGTTTTTGCAAGTGATTCCTTAATCTCATCCAAGGTAGGAAGTGTCTCTGTGCGAGGAATACGCTCAACTCCAGAACTATTGGATATTTTTCGTACACCCTCAGGAAGTAAACTTACAATAAATTCATTGTTTTGAATACCCACGTAATCAAAATATAAATGATTCTTTAAAAGAGTTTCTACTGCTGCATTTGTAATAGTTCCTGATAATGTTCCTGAAAGAGTATGGATATATCCATGGAGAACATTGGCTAAAATACCAAGTTCCTCTGGGAAGTTAATCAAAGGAGTACCACTTAATCCAATAATCTTAGAACGTTGAGCACCCAATAACAATCTGTAAAAGAGATAGCCACGTTTATAATTTTTAGGAGAATCACAGAGAGTAGGTTTCCAATGACCTGGAAGCACCTTTTCAAGTTGGACGCGTCTTTTCACTGGTTTATCCGACTTGATTAAAGAAAGATAAGGATCAATATCTCCTTGCATTAAACGAATTAAATTGTGAATTTCATCTACAACAATAACCGCATCATCAAAAAACTCATTATAAAGAGGTCCTTCCTTACAGGCTAATTCACGCAACGCCTTTGCAGAAATACCGTTGTAGTTTATAAAACGAATTCTGCCAGTAGGATTCGTAGTTTTATCCCAAATCAATTGCGCGAGTATTTGTTTACGAATTTCCTTTTTGCCTTCTTCAGGAATGGAATCATAATTGGCTTCCTCAGGAGTTTTAGTAAGATCAGGAATCCAAATCTTCTTTGCAGTTCGCAAATAATTATCACTCAAGTTTAGAATTTGTTTTGCAAAGAGTTGGAAAAGGGCATCTTCTTTATCATAAGAAACCCAATAATTCTTCAAATGGAAATGACGGAATCCGCAGAAAGAAATCTCTGATAAGAAATTCTTACGAAGAGAAAAGGGTGTCATGACTACAATTTTCTTATTGGCAGTTGAAAAGAGGGCTTCACTCGCAGCAATGGCGGTACACGTTTTACCAGAACCTAATCCGTGATAAACGAGAACTCCACGATAAGGACTTGCTTCACGCATGTATTCACGAATAAATTTCTGGTAAGGATATTTATCACCGGGAGCAACAGGTGTTGCTTCACCGATAGGTTTGAGTGAAAAATCATCATATGTCATCTTTATAAAGTCAGTAAATCCACGATTATTTTCTGTAAGGTACTCTGCAGGAGGATTCAAAACTTCATTGGTAACAGGATTTGTATAAGGATTTACCTTTTCTCGTTCAATATACTCTTTTGCAATATCTCTATTTTCGCCTTCTGGAATCGTGGAAAGGTCAACCTCTTCAAAGGGAGAAACTAACTCCACTGCTTTACGTACAACAGGCTTGGCTTCTGCTACAGTTGCAGTAGGCTTTGCCTTTGCTTCAGCCTTTGCTTCAGTCTTTGGTAAAGCATCGCTAGCCTTAGCCCTTACAGCAGTTGGAAATATACCACTTCCAGGAGCAACAGATGGACCACCAAGAGGAACTTTTTCCTCTTTTGCCTTTTCAGATTCTTTAAACATTTCTCGTGTTTTGGTTGTAACAGGACTTGCTTCAACGCCAACTGTTTCTTCAGAAGGAGTCGGTGCAGACAACTGTTTTTTCAATTCTTCATCTGCCAATTCAATTTTTTTTGTTGTAGGCTTCAATTTAAAACCTGGCATTTCTACTCTACAATAGTCTTATTCTTTTTGAAAATTTCAAGGGCGAGACGACTGGCTTCTTGTTCTGCTTCTGGCTTATTTCTTGCCGTAGCCTCTGCAACGATGCTTCCATTGATATCAAGAACTCCCATCGTAAAAACTCTATCATGAGGAGGTCCTTCCACACGAACTTCCTTATAACGGGGAGGCATCTTGTATTCGGATTGAAACCATCGTAGCAATTGATCTTTATAGTTACGATTATTTGTAATGAGTTCAACAAAATCTACATGCCGTTCAATTACCTCTATAACAAACGTTTGTACCGCTTCAAACCCTCTTCCCTTCCCTCCTTCTGTATAATACAAAGCACCAAGCCATGCTTCAAACATACTCCCGAGCAGTCTTAAATTCTTACGTCCGTTACAAACTTCCTCCACGTGACGACTTATAATTAAGAAGGGAGCCAGTCCAATCTTTGTCGCAAGTTCTCCAAGTTTTTGATTGTTGACAATATTTGTACGAAGCGTTGTCATAAATCCTTCCCCCATACCCGAATACCTTTCACGAAGATAACAAGCAATAATTCCACCGAGCAAACCATCTCCTGCATACTCAAGTTCCTCATTGTCAGCCTCTTTGAGAGGTAGACAATTGGATGGACGATCCACGAGTTGCATGGGCTCTTCTTGATTCGCCCACTGCTCTGATTTGTCCACATAACTTGTATGAATGCAGGCTTGTTGAAAATAAGAAATATCTTTGAGTTTGTTGCGATATCCATATTTCTTAAGAATCTTCAGTGCCTCACCAAAAGGAAGAAGTTTATTCTTTGGATTCCAAGGATTAAACATCTTCTGAACGTTTTGTGTGTCAGCGGGTAGACTTGTCATTCTAACTATACATATACGGATTTTTTTAAACCATTTAGGAACTTCATCCTAAGTAGAGAGAATGGCAGCCATTCCTGTTCGCAAACCAGTCCCTGGAATAACAGATAGAGAATCTGCTTTTGATGCAATTACACTTCTTCATAAAGACTTTCTTGAAATAAATGAGACATTACGTCCTGACCCTTCTAAACCTAGCCAACCTCCTGCATGGTCTGATGCGGAAAAGCAACAAATCGAACAACTTTTATCAGGAATCTTACAAGATTTAAAAGGAGCACATCGTGAACTTTCAAAATACCCTGCGCCCACACTAGATCTTGGTTTCAAACAAACACCTCTTCCAACACTTGGTAAAGCAAAAATAGAGCCTGCCGCTCTGCAAGCAGCTAAAATACAAGAAGAACTGTTTCAAAAAGGACACTTAGAATTTGCAAATAGTTTTTTAAAGGCTTTGCAAAAAGCAAAAGGTAGATTTACTCCTGCAGAAATTGCTAGTGCCCAGCGTCAATATGAAGATCTTAAAAAGGAAGCAGAACGATTGAATACAATAACTACGTTACGAAGATCACCTATGAAATATCTATCTGCTCTCGCACAAAGCAAAATGCCCAAATCAAATTATATTCAGGTGGGTTCTACAAAGTATTATATGAATGAAGGTGATCCTGATAAACTCAAAGGGATTCCTTTATTCAAAGAGTATTTCTTCAAAGCAGATCCTTCTAAAGATGAAGCGGAAAATCGAATTAAACTTGAACTACTCAAAGGTATTTTTACAAAGGTGTTTTCTACTCCAGGGGGAACTCCCTTACCTATTTGTGATAGAGAAGATACAGGATTACTTGAAGAAGCCCTCACATTTTATGTAAACAAGTTACGAGACGAACTTTTGAAAATGCAGCAGGTGCAGGGTGTTGATGCAATTCCTGTAAGAGCACTTTTAAGAAAAGTGATAGATGTTAAAGAAATCATTGATAATCTTCTTGCAAGGCAAAATGATATTTGCTCCAAGCAACAGAAAGATCCTGAACCTGAACCCCTTGTTGGAATGTTGGGGCCTGATGAACTCAAAAGAATTCTTCGTAAAGTCATTCTTATATTGGCAGCAAAACAGAAAGATGTGGGGGGAAAATACAAACAGCATATGGTGTTAGCCGATAAACTATTAGGACTCTTATCTCCTGCAAGTATACCTGACGTTCAAAATGCAAATATTCCTGGTATCGAGAAAAATCTTGGAGATATTCTTGAAGGGACTAAACTTATGAAAATGTTGTATGATCTTGGTAAAGGATCTGTAGATGAAGTAGTTCAACGCATTGAAAACGCGTTCGCCCTACAATTGCTCCAGAAAATGGAGAAATTAATTGACAATGCCTCTTATCTAACACCAACTCAAAAGACAGACTTGAAGGCAGGTATTGATTTTACAACTATGGGAACGGCTCGAGATCAGATTGAAATCTTGCAGAAACGTTTACTTGATTTTTATAATTCCTCAACCGATCAATTGAATAAGATACAGGCACAAGTTGGAGCACTCACTAAGGCACAAGCAGATCTTCTTGCAGAACAGAAGAAAACTGCAAATTTACAAGCAGAAATTGTGAAATTACAGGGCCAACTTCTTGCTGCAAAAATGCTAGCAGGTGCAAAAGTAGGACAGACTACTTCTCTTGATGCTCAACTCAAGAAATTACAAGGGGATCATGCTGCTTTACAGGCAATTACATCAAATATTCAAGCAGAATTAATAAAAAAAGATGCAGAAATTGCTAGATTAAATGCAGAAATCGCACAAAGAGATGCAAGCATCCAAAAACTTACAGCCGATTTGAACGCTTGTAATGCAGATAAAGCGACATTAAATACAACCATTGCAGATTTACAAGGCCAACTTACTGCGAAAGATCAAGAAAAGACACAAGCACTGGCACAAAAAGACGCTCAAATGAAAGCAGCGCTTCAACTCAAAGACGTCCAGATAGATAGTCTCAATAGAAATATAGACAGATTAAGACAAACAATCCAGCAATTACAGACACAATTACAAAATTTCGCAGGTTTACCTCCTGATTTCAGACAGCAATATGCAGATTTGAAAGCCCAAAAGGCTGCATTGGAACAACGAGAACAAAAACTCCAAGCCGATTTGAATGCCTGTCTAGCATCACAAGTAAACGTACAAGCCTTAACAGATCAAATCAATACGTTAACTGATGAAAGAGATAAATGCAGAGCCGATCTTGCTGGATTGACTGCTAGCAAAGATGCTGAGATTGCCAGATTAACTAAACAAAGAGATGATGCTGCCGCAGCACTATCCAAACTCCAAGCCGATACAAATCTGCAGATTTCCAATTTACAAGCCGCAGAAGCAGCACTCAAACAGCAACTTGCAGATCTGGAACGCACAAAAAATTCAGAAATCGCTAGACTCACTGCAAATGAAACTGCTCTCAAAGAGCAACTTGCTACTCTTCAACAAGAAAAATCAGCAAAAGATGCAGCAATTGCAACACTCACTGCTTCTGAAGCCACACTTAAGAAACAACTAGCAGATTTAGAAACTGCAAAAAATGCAGAAATTGCCAAACTTACTAGTTCTGAAGCCACTCTTAAAAAACAACTAGCAGATTTGATAAGTAAATCTGATAATGAGATTAGAGATCTTAATGAAAGAATAAGTAAACTTGATGCTGAAAAAAGGGCTCTTGAAAAACAAATTGCAGGATTTCAAGGAGATAGAGATGCTCAGATTAAAGATCTAACAGAGAAGATTGCAACACTTACTGCATCAGAGGGTAATTTAAAAAGACTGCTTGCCGCACTTAAATTACAAACGAATACAAAGATTGGAACTCTCACACAACAAGTTGCAGATAAAGATGAACTCATAAAGAAATTAAATCAAGAACTTACAACTGTAAAAGAAGAAAAAGCAAAATTAGAGGCAGATCAACAGGCTCTAGAACAACAGATCAAAGCCAAAGTTCCTGGAGCAACAAGTATACTTGATGCAATCAATAAATTACTGTCGCTTGTTATCTTATTACAAGGTAAACTAAAGACTTGTGAAGATGAAAAGAAAAAGATAACAGAAACTCAAGAAAAAACACAAGAATATTTGAAAAAACTTGCCGCTGCCGCTCAAGGTGTAAAAACCGCTCAGAAACCTGAAGAATTAGACTCTGTATTCCCAGGCCCAGAACCAGACGGTCAACCTATACGAAATATATTAGAACGAGTCAAGGCTCTTCTTACAAAACCTGCCCCCACTCCTACTCCACCCCCTGGTCCGAAACCTGATTATACATACGACAATGTAAATTTTTATTGCAAAGATTTTACACCATTAGGTCCCCAATCAGTAAGCCAATTACAAATATACTTGAATCAACATAAAATTATGCCAGAGCCAACCTTTACTTCAGAGGATAGAAAGATTGCGGCCGCAAATCTTAAGGTAATTTGTAAGATACCAGATGTTCAAAAAAATATACATGATTATACTTATAAAGGTATTAATTTTAACTGTGAAGATTTTAAATTGTTAGGTCCTCAGTCCACAAGTGATCTAATGGTCTATTTGGATAGGCAAAAAATAATGCCCAAGCCAACATATCAGGCACCTGAGAGAGAACTTGTTGCGACAGCCCTTAAGAGAATCTGTGAAATACCAGAACCATCTCAGAAACCTTTGGTACGCGCCAACACACATACTATTGATCGACCAAGGCAAACAATGCTCTATCCTGCTGGAAGACCTGGTTTAGGGAGATCAACAAGCATGCTTGGTGGTACACGAAAACTTAAGAAAAAAACAGGAAGAAAAACGAGAAAAAACAAACATACAGCAAAGTAGATGGCTGCAAATCTTGCACTCAAAGCAAAGTATGCTTTCTATAGCGCACTCATTTTCTTTCTGATTGCCAATCCTGAAACATTTAAGATGACACAACGAGCCCTTGGATGGATGTTCACAATAGCGGATGGAGGTGGTTGTCCAACGGCCCCTGGATTTTTCTTCCACACGTTATTGTTTTTCCTCATGTTATGGGGTATTATGTTATTCCCTAGAGATGCTGCTTAACTGTCTCTCTATCTCATTTGAATATCCCAACTCATGATATTTATGTTTAAAAATAAAGGCTTCCGCAAGTTGTTCTGATTTCTGCTTGCTCAATCCTTTCCCTTCATATGAAACTACTAATGATCCATACATTTGTTTCTCTTCTTCACTCCACCCCTCAGTTCCATCAGGTAAATAAATTTGATGCCAAGTGTCCTTACGGAATACGTAGACTTCCATTCCCTACTTATCCTTATTTAAATATCTTTGAGTAGTTCTTATTAGATGATTGCACGTGTTTTAACTTTTATTACTATTCTTGTTGCTGCTGCCTCACAAAATACTGTCAAGGACTGCTCCTCAGGTACTTCTGTCTTCAAGTTTACCTCTGGTTCTTTACTTCCTGATCCTGTTGTTCCCGGTCAAAATTCAAGCCTTACAATCAATGCTGATATTCCTGATGGGGTAAATGTGACAGATGGAACTGCAACCTATGGAATTACTCTCAATGGAATTCCGTTTCCTGGAGAAACAGATCCTCTTTGCACACAAGTAAGTTGCCCTCTTCTCCCTGGTACCTACACAAACACAACAACCTCTGTCTTTCCAACTGGAGTTTCTGGAAAGATTGTAACTACCCTTAAATGGTATGATACGAACAACAATCTTCTTCTTTGTACGGCTGTTACCACACGAGTTTAATCTGAAACCATACTAGAACTATGGACTGGAAAACCATCCTCGTTATTGTCGTTGTTTCTGCAACTCTTATTGCTATTGGCTTGACTCTTTGGGGTAAATATGGAGTCAAACAAGGATTCCAAAACCCCAATCCTCCTACCCAAGATACATTCACCATGTTCTACGCTGAATGGTGTCCTCACTGCAAGAACGCAAAGCCTGGCTTCAGTGATTTCATGGGAAGTGGAACCATAGATCTTGGTGATAAGAAAGTCAAGGTTGAAATGTGCGATGCCGAACAGGAACCTGAAAAGACAAAGGGTTTACCTGTTTCTGGATTCCCCACTTTTTTGCTCCAAAAGACAACTGGTGAAGTTGTGGAGTACAAGGGTGAACGTTCTGCCGATGGATATCTCAAGTTCTTGAACGAACAACTCGGTGTGAAGGCTTAAGTTATCCAACAGAATAGCGGCGAACTGGTTTCTCTCCTTTAAATTCTTTAAGATAAAGATCTGCTGTTTCAAATCCAACCTTTAACATATCTTTTCTCACCTCATCTGGTGCTTCAAAATCCCACATAGGATAATGTCCGTAAGGAATAACAATCACTTTATCTTTGTGTTTTGATATAACGGCTTGATTTCTGGGAACATAAAATGAAGCATAAATTTGTAGAAAAAATTCAGGAAGAGTTTCTATTTTTTCTGTAAATACATGTGTGTCTGAAAATGCGAGTGCAAGTGCATAATTGGCTTCTTCGTCTGTTAAAAAGGCAAGAGGTAAATTATGAAATACACCTCCATCTACAAGATAATGACCTGTTTCTGGTTCAACAATAGGTGTAAAATAACAAGGAATACACATGGATGCAAGTAATGCATCTACAAGAGTTGCTTTGGGTGTTTTTTGTAGACTAAACTCATAAGGTTTGCACGCGCAAATATCGGCTGCGAAAATACGCAAATTCTGTGCAGTTGGTCTTTCTTTATAAAGTCGTTCAAACGTGCATTGAATGGGTAGACCTTGCTGACGAAGAAGACTCTCCAAAAGTTTACGCAAATTCGCTGCATCATCTATTCCAAACGAATCAAACATATTCAAAATCAATTCAGGATCCAAATTTCGCAATAAACCAAAATCAAATCCTTTGCAAAGAATCTGAATTGTTCGTAAATTATAACCAATACACAGGCAAAAGCATAACCATGCTCCAGCAGAAACACCAATATATTCACGAACTGCTTTTAACATTCCTCCTTGCTCGAGTCTGAGTAATGCTCCTACATGAGCAATCACACGTATACCTCCTCCACTTAGTATTATTTTTTGCGGTGGAATTCTCATCCTCTTTATTTCATAAATGAAATTCCCATAAGTCCTAGTAAACCTGCTGCTGTTCCACCTTCAACCCAAGGTATTTTGCCCTCCATGAGATTAGATTTAGAGATTGCCGCAGAAACAATAAACAAGAAAATTGCAAGTGCAAAATCAGCGATTCTAACAAGTGTTTCTGTATGATTTATTAATATACCAAAGGCACCAATTAAGAAAGTTGCTAAAATACTGTAAAAGGGTGCCTTGTTTTCATTGAGTTGTTTGAGTATCTCAAGAGGTTTGTATTTTTCACCCAAACCATACATGAAACGTGTTGTTGCTAAGAATGTTACGAAAGCGGTAAGGATAATATAGAGTATAGAACCAATCTTTACAATTACAGAAGTATTTCCTCCTAAGAAATACTGGAAAATATCCCCTATATTATTTGAGAAATCCATATTTTTAGTGATAGGAACATATGAAATAAAAGCAAGGGCAATTCCTAATGTAAAAAGAATACAAAGTGCATTTGTGATATAGAAAGATTTAGGTATATCTTCTGTATCTTTTGTTTCCTGTGTAAATTTAATGAGCGCATCAAATCCTGCAAGGACAAAGAAGAATAAAAGTGTAGAAAGTGCAAAACTTTGTTTAGGATAAGAGAAAGAGGTCCAACCTTCCTTTGCAACTCCTAATCCTCCTAACGCAGTTAACAAAGAAAGTATAATGATCAAAACAATAGAAAGAAAATTAATAGCATCTTTATTTACATCAATACCTAACATGGAAAAATAGGTCATTCCTGTTAAACAGAAAAGAGCAGCAGCAATCTGGCCCGTCCAGGTTCCTTCAGGAAAGACCATGTGAGCGGCCATAACAAGAATTGTGCTGATGGAAATAATGTTAAAAATTAGAATTGCTCCTGTGGTAAGGTTGGTAACTCCAGTTCCAAATTCCTTTTCCGTTACATCAATTTCTGATGTATTTGTTTTTGATTTACGAAAGGCTTGCTCATAAACACGCGAGGCTCCCATAAAAAGGGCTCCAGAGGTTCCAAGTGCTGCAGGCCACCAAGAACCACCTTTTGCAACAGCCTCACCTATCAAGTGAAACCCACCCGAACCAAGAATAGAAGATATTCCAAAAAAGACTAAATCTTTTATTGTAAGTGTTTTCAAAAGCCCATTTCGTTCCATTGCGTCGTTCTGCTTGAAACAGATAATTTGTATTAATCAGAGATGCCGCCTCCCGTACAAAACTCAAATGTAGTGGTTCCTAAATTGGAACCCAAACATTTATTTGAAAAACGAATGCGTCGGGACAACGCACGTCTCAAAGCATATAATCAACTTCTCGAGCAAATTCACCATCGTATTTACACTACATCACAACTTCCAGGCAATCCGAATTATCTTATGTATACAGTTCCTCCCTTTATTCTTGGTCTTCCTTATATTGATCTTGAGGATTGTATTGTGTACTTAGTCCATATGTTACGAACAAATGGATTTGAAGTCCGTTTTACGTATCCAAATTTATTATATATCAGTTGGAAACATTATGAGCGTGATTATCTGATGAGCCAGAATCCTATCGTCCAGGCAATGATGCCTCCTCCAGCACCGCAAAATAGTAGTAAAAAGGGGGCTGGAGGAAATCGCGGTGCACCTCCTTCAAGAAGCAAAGTATCTTTTAATCTTCCTCAAGGCGTACAACAGCCTCAAGTTGCACCAGCACGTTCTGCTATGGATTATGAACCTCCCACGAGTTTCTTAAGCAATATTGATAGACCGCAGAATCCTCCTCGTTCTGGAGCCACTGCTGCAGGAAATGTGCTTGCAGATTTATGGAACTTTAACTAATATGTATTTAATACCACCAAGGAGTTCCCCATCTTCTCGGGCCCCAGGGTCCATAAGGATCGCGCCAGGGACCACCCCAACGTCTCCAATGAGGACCCCACCAAGGACCACGTGGACCATAAACATAATAATATCCTTGGAATCCCTCTTTCACCATAGGACGTGACATATACATATTCAAACTCAATACAACTACCAATAAAATTAGACCTGTTACAACGGGTGTCATTCTATTTTATAAGACCGCAAATATTTGCGGGTTGCAGCAAACTGGCATTTCAAATGCCTTTTGGTTCAATACCAATTTGTTCTTGGTTCAGTGGGAGCAAACATGCGCTCAAGGCCAGGAGTCCATTGACGATAATTCCATTTTCCTTGTCTTCCACTGCTCTCAACTGATGGTCCATAGAAAGGATCAAGCGCAGTATTGTAATCAACCGCAGCAGGAGGTACTTTTATAGTGGCTTCACCTGCTTTCTGGACGGGAAGAGATCCTGTAGGAGCCTGGTCGTCCATTTCCTCGTATACAACCTTTTCATCTTTACGTCTTGTTCCTATAATCTCATACACATTGTCATTTGTTCTAACAACATCAGCAACTTCACCCTTTGCATCATAAATCTTCTTAATTAATGTCATTGCATCTTCAATATCATATGTCTTCAAATCACCAGCCTTCTTAGGGACATAGGTTTGCAAGATTTTTCTTTCTTCTTGCTCTACTTTCATTGTGTCCGGAGGAGTTACGTTTTGTACTGATATTTCAGCATAAGGATCTTTCTTATCAGTGGACATGACTTCAGGGGTGCTTTCAAATCCTTCACTGAGCCCATTCACAAACTGAGAAGAAGAGGGAGGTTGAATAGACCAATCCATAGGATACTGGGACATTAGTTTGTTACGGAGATCTTGAGAAAGTTCACGATCGGATTCATTCTGAAACACTAAATTATACTCGTAGTCATCAATACTATTAATTGCTGAAGTCTCATAAGGCTTTGTAACTACATCAAGTACAATACCTTCTTCCTCTTCCTTGGCCTGCTGTTTCTTAATCCATTTGCGCTTTGATTCTTCAGCAGCCTTGGCTTGTTCCTGAGAAGCAGTGGAATCATCCACAATAAAAGAGGGTTTTGATTCATAATTTTCTCTCAAGTACTGGCGAGTTCCAATATAAACTGCGATGTACCCGATAAAAACTATTGCAACTAAAACAAGAACACTTGTTTGTAAAAGTGATTGGGCCAGTGCCATCTCTCTTCTTTAATCAAGGAATTTCCAAACATAGTATAGAATGGCGAAAAAGAAGTCCGTAGATGTTCGTAGTAAAAAAGATATTGCTGAATTCGAGAAAACTCTTGCCCTTGGTCCAATAACATTAGTTTTAGTTTATGCAGATTGGTGCGGCCATTGCAAACACTTTAAGGAAGATATCTGGAATGGATTGCAGAATCTTCCCAATAAGAAGGTCAATTTAGCAAGCGTTCATTACGATCAACTTGAAAACACAAGCCAGAAAAATGCTAAGATTAATGGATATCCTAGCCTTTTAGTCATCGGAAATGACAAGAAACCTGCCACATTCAATGATACAAATGGTGAAGTGACAAATGCACTACCCGATTCTCGTAATAAAGAAATGCTTGAAACGATGGTAACCAGTGATCCTAATACTCTTCCTGATACACTTGAGCGGAATACAAATGTTCTAGAGAATGTCACTACACCTTTAGTAAACAATAGTCCCCAAACAACATTAAATTTTCAAGCCAATACACTTGAGAAGCGAAATGAATTTAACAATGCAGTTCTTCCTCCAAATACTCTTGAAGATAGAGTTATGAATAATACTGTAAAGAACAATATGAATAAAGAAAAAACAATGGCTGGAGGAAGTTTATTGAATACGCTTATTGAGCTTGCAAAACTCACTGCACCTGCTGCTCTCTTAACAGGCGCTGCTGCTTATCGAACAAAGCGTAAATCCAGAAAATCAAACACAAAGAAGTCTAAAAAACGCATGACTCGCCGCCGCTAAATAAAATTGAATTCGTTGGTCCAATACAACTTGTATTCCAAATGATTTCAACAAAGTTAACCTTTCTTGAACGGCCCTCTGTAGATGGAAATGAACTTGTACGTTCCTGCTTTGAAATTTCAGTAGAAAATTCTGAAGTTCGCAATCCCACTCACTTTGTACTTCTGCTTGATACAAGTGGTAGTATGGAACAGGATAATAAACTAGGAAATGTTAAAAAATGTGTAGAGTTACTTCTTACAATTCTAAATGCGGATGATAGGATTAGTATTATCACATTTGAAGATGAAAGTGAGATTATTCTAAAACGTGTTCCTGCAGATGCAAATCACAAGGGACTTATTGAAGCAAAAGTCAATGCCATTCAACCAGAAGGTTCTACTAATCTTTCAGCCAGCATAGCAAATCTTAAGGAGGTTGTCAAGGGTGAAACCATGAAAACAGGGGTTATTCTTCTCACGGATGGTCATGCTAACCGTGGTATCTTTGATACTCCATCCCTGCTTCAAATGTTTAAGAAACTTCGTGAAGAAAATTCTCTTCTTTCTATCGCATGCCTAGCCTATGGAACAGATCACAATGCAGATCTTCTTAAAAATATTAGCATTGAAGCCAGTGGTTCTTATTCTATTGTTTCTAATCTTGAAGATGCTGCAACTGTCATTGGAGATGTATTTGGTTCTCTGATCAGTTGCTGTGCGCAGAATGTAAAGGTTGAACTTCCTAAAGGAACTACTATTGAAGGACCGTTTACTCTAACTGATTCCACCTACTCAGAAACTTTGAGTATTGGAGATATTTATACAGGATCAAATACTCTTTATGTTATTAATCTTCCTGCTCGTGCAATCCGAGAGCGCAGACCTCTCCTTACTCTTATAGGATCCAAAATGCCAGAACTAGAGCAACTTATTATTCACTGTGACACAGGAGTAACAAATCTTGAACGAAACAAGGATGTAGAACTTACAATTCTTCGTTATCGCTGTGCTACTCTCCTTAAACAATTGGCTGATTGGGAACGCCTCACTTCTGTTGAACGTGCAAATCTCCAAGAATCTATTCGACACTTTGAGGATAAACTTGGAGAACCCTTCTTTGCCGGTCACAGCATTACTGAAATGCTGAAAGCAGAAGTAAAAACAATGAAGAATTCAATCAAGATGCTCCTAGAACACCGAGTTCATGCTGGTGCGCTTCGTACTCACATTATTCAACATGAATCTGTAATGACTTCTGGACGTGGATACACTCAAGTAGTTGAAGAATCTGAAGATCCTATGGTCCATGAAATTCGCAGTGCGGCTCCTGTGGATCTTGCCACGCCCTATCGTAACCGCACCCAGCGCACAGTTGCTGCTGCTATGCGAACTATGTCAACTCGATAAATTCAAAAGGAAACCCTCGTAATCCATGCTCTTCATTTGTTGAATAATTCTTTCTATCTACTTCCTCCCAAGGGAATCCTCTTGTATTCCTATTTAATACCGGCCAATCTTTCTTACGAATGTAAGTTAATTCCAAAACCTCTGGTATAGGTCTATTTTCCATATAAAAACAACCACAATGATTATTTCCATGCACATGAACTAACCAATGGGTTTCGGTTAATCTACTATAAATAGCACCCCATTTTTCGTTTGAAATAGGCCAATGTACTTCAATTACAAGTTGTTTAATATTTTCCAATTGCTCCTTGGAACAACTTTTCATCCAATCAAATTCACTTCCTTCAATATCCATCTTAACAAAAATATTTTTATAAGAATTCAAGTACTCATGAAGATTTGTTTTTGAATCAGAGTTTGTACTGCCAATATTTTTCTTAATCCATTGAATACCCGGATTTGAAGAAGGAGGTAATGCTTTAATTGTTCCATCAAATGCGTAACAAGGAGTATTTTTGTAAAGGGTAAGGAAATCATTTTCAAACTGAACATTATCACAAAGACCAGCAGATAAAAAAAGATCATATTTCATCGAGGGAATTATGACATATCCACCATCACCATCTGTTCCAAGACGAATCTTTTCAACGGGAACTTGGTATGTGATGAGGTCGTATAAAAGCATTAGTATGAATAGAGTTTACCTTTTAAATAGAATATAATACTATTGTAGAATAGATGGAAAATCCTTTACTTAATACTGATGAAGCAATAGAAGTTCTAAGTGAAATGAGAAGGCATTTACCAGCATTTGGTGATGTAGACACAGGGCTTTTTATAGGTTCTGCATTTGATACACGTAACCCAGGTATAGATAGAAAACGCTTTATAACTGGACTAAAACATATTGCTGATAAAAAAATAGAAGAAGATAATAATAATAAAACCTTCATACTTTGCATTGATCCAAACTTTCCAAGTCAGAATATTATTGATACAATTAATAGAGGATTAACGAATATTCGTGTTATAGAACATAGACGTATATCTTGGGAAGATACACGTGAAGTTGTTCCTAATAATGTTGTTCGCTCCGCGGAGGAAGCAGCGGCAAAGGAGGAGGAGGCAGCAGTGGGAAGGGAGGCGGCTGTAAGAGACGCTATGGAGAGAGAAAGGGTATTGGAGGCGGCATGGAAGGCGCGTCGTGAAGAAGAAGCAGCAGCCTGGAGGGCAGCGATGGTTGCATGGGAAAAGGCAAGTAAAGAGGAAAGGTTTTGGTTTGGAAAAATAGAAGAGGAAGAGAAGAGGGGTAAACCCATTGCTGCATGGAGAGCACAAGAGCAATGGCGCGCAGCGAGAGAAATGATGAAGCGTGCGGAAGAACTCGTAGCGAGATACCGTAAAGTAGGAGGGGCTCGTCCAGAAGCAAGTGGAGAAGGAAGTTCTTCTCATGAAGAATCAAGTTCTTCCGCTTATAACGGTATACCAAACTCTACCGTTCAACATGTCAATAATGAAAGAGAATCTAATGAAAATACCAATTATAGATCAATTAACTCTTTATCAAATAACAGAAGTTCTATCAACACGAATAGGAGAAATTTAATTCATCCTCCACCTATAAACAATGCTCCACCTGTTGAAAATACTGAAGATTTATTACCTCTTTATTTAATTACAGTAAGAGTAATAAAAGCAGGATTACCACCAAAAATTATGGACTTTTATGTTTATTTTATGCGATATGAAATGGAAACAAATTATACTTCTGAATATTGGGAAAGAACTAACTTTAGAAGCAGACCTAGTGCTATAACTATTCAGTCTTCTGATAGAATTAATTTTAATACATTTGCCGATAGATGTACGTATGATCTATATCAAAATACCATAGGTGTATTTTATTATCGTCTAGAAGAACTATTCAAACTTCCAAACGTAAAATCTATTTATGTTAACTTTACAGCACATACTCATGATACAACGTTTAATATAAGAGATAATGGTTTTTATGAATTTGGGAAAAAAATAGGTGAAAATAGATTTCAATCCTTGTTAGAGATTCAGGATCGTTATCTTCAAAACTTATGCGAAGTCAATGCACTAATGCGGAATCTTGCAGTACATTCAAAACCTGTTTTTTTTATTAATATTGATACAAATTTCCCTGTATTCAAAACCAATAATAATGCCAATAGAAATAACGTCCATTCTGTTCGCATAAGTCCTAGGTCACGATTTTATAAAAATAATGCTAGAAAAGGAATCCGACATTGGCCGATAACTAGAAATAAAACTCGTATTAATTTATCAAGAGTGGGAGGTAAACGTAAAGGTAATAAAAGAAGAAAAACTAGAAAATCAAAAAAATAACAAGGGTGAAAAAATTGGCGCCTTTTTTTTCAATTAAAATGTACGGTAAAATAATATGGTTCTCTTTCATATCCTTGATGCACAAACAGGTACAATTGAAGTGAATGAAGTTTCACAAGAAGAAAAGGAAATTTCTTTTCTTCCTGATGAAGAAGGTTCAGTTGTTTCTGATGAAGAATACATTCCAGCATACAAAAAACGAAAAGATGATTCTAGTTATGACTTAACAAAGAAAGCACTTGTAATTCATCTCTTCGGAACAACGGCAGAAGGAAAATCTGTTCGTGCTTCTGTACTTGGATTTGAACCCTACTTCTATGTTGAACTTCCTAGCACCTCAAAATCTGCACAACGAGTCTTCAAAATGGAACTAGAGAAGAGAGCAAAATATCTCATTGGAACCTTTCGTGTAGAATATGAGGAAAAGAAAAAACTTTATGGGTATACCGCCAATAAGTTGTTTCCCTGCATGAAAGTGAGTGCACGCAGTAAAGAAGCCTTGAATCGTTTGAAACGAGTCTTTCTTGATGAAGAATCAAACCCTATCTTCAAACTCAATAAGGATATGGTTCCTCTTGATGTCTATGAAGCAAACTTGGAACCCATGATTCGATTCTTTCACCTTCGCAATATCTCGCCTTGTGGTTGGGTAGAAGTTCCTGGTGAACCTGATGACGAAGGATTTCTTGATTGTGAGTGGGACGATGTAAAGCCTGTCATGAGTCCTCCAGTTCCTTCTGCACCTTTCTTAATTGCTGCGTGGGATATTGAATGTTACAGTGAATCTGGTGACTTTCCAGTCCCTGAAAAAGATCCTGTCATCCAAATTGGTGTTGTTCTCATTCGCCCCCCGTTTGTAGGCCATCCAGAAACTGAAATCACCAAGCATATCTTTGTGCTTGGTACTTGTGACAAAATTCCTGGTGCAAACGTCTACAGTTACGAGACGGAAAAGGAAATGCTTGAAGGATGGATGGAAAAGATGTTTATCTGGAATCCTGATATTCTCACTGGATACAACATCTTTGGTTTTGATGAACGATACTTGTGGGGACGAATTGTCCGAAATCGCCTTACCAAAACTCCCTTCCTTCAAGCATTTAGTCGTCTTTCAGACCTCGGTGAAGAGATGAAACTCACTGAAAAATTCCTTGCAAGTTCTGCACTCGGTGACAATAAACTCTACATGTGGTCCACTCACGGTCGTCTACAGATTGATCTCTTCCATTATGTAAAGCGAACAACCAACCTTGCATCATACAAACTTGATGATGTTTGTTCTCACTTCATGAGTGGAAAACTTCAAGGAGTTGATGTAGGGCATGCATTGACGAAATGGTCTCTGAAAACAAAATCCACTGGAGATGTCATTCCTGGACGTTACGTTGTACTTCTTGATGAAACAGGTGATATTGTAGTTGACAAATTGCTTGTCCTTGAAGTGATTTCTAAAGAGGCTGTGATCGTACAAGCACCCAGTGGTGATGATGCAGAAGATCTTGCGATTGAGGCAATGTCAGCAGTGAAATGGGCTGTTGTAAAAGATGATGTCAGTCCGAAAGAAATCTTCGCACTTCACCAAGGAAGTTCTGCAGATAGGGCGCGCATTGCATCTTACTGTATTCAGGATTGCGTTCTCGTCTATGATCTTTACAAGAAACTAGAAGTCTTCAACAATGCTATGGCTATGGCCAATACATGTCCGGTGCCTATCTCTTATATCTTTACTCGAGGACAAGGAATTAAGATTGAAAGTCTTATCTTTAAAGAGTGTGCTGAAAACAATCGCATTGTAAAAGTTCTCCCCAATCCGAAACAAAAATCCGATGAGAGTTATGAAGGTGCGATTGTTCTAGATCCAATCCCTGGATTCTACTTTGACTCTCCTATTGGAGTTGCAGACTTTGCATCTTTGTATCCGAGTACGATTGAATCAGAAAATATCAGTTATGATACATTGATCTGGGCTAAGGATTATGATACAACTGGAAACTTTATTGCCTATAGTTTTGGGAATTCAGATTCTGATAAGGTGACTGAACTTGGTCTTCGTCATACGATTATTGACTTTGATATTTGGGGTCCTCATCCTGAAGATGACATGAAGAAAAATCCTCGCAAAGTAGTGGTTGGGAAACGCAAGTGCTGCTATGCACAGCCCATAACAGATGAAAAAGGAACACTTCCTACTATTGTTCGCAAATTGCTTGCAGCCCGTAAAATGAAACGCAAAGAGGCTGAAAAAGAATCAGATCCTTTCCGCAAAGCCCTTTTGGATGCCGAGCAACTTGCGTACAAGTTAACAGCAAACTCTCTTTATGGTCAATTGGGTTCCTCTACATTCAAGATTCGTCTCCAACATCTTGCTGCGAGTGTAACTGCCTATGGTCGCAAGCAAATTATGACTGCCAAAGCGATTATTGAAAGATTCTATGGTCCTGCAGCAAACTCCAAAGAGTTTTGTGCGCAGATCACTTATGGTGATACAGATAGTTTGTTTGTAAATTTCAACCCTCGTAATCCTAAAACTGGCGAACGACTTGCAGGAAAAGAAGCCCTTGTGAAGAGTATGCATTTGACGGAAGAAGCAGGCAAACTCGTGACAAAGTTCTTGAAACCTCCTCATGACTTTGAGTATGATAAAGTATTCTTCCCTTTCATCATCTTCAGCAAGAAGCGCTATGTAGGAAACAAGTATGAAGACAATCCAGATTCTTATGTGCAAAATGATATGGGTATCGCACTTAAGCGTCGTGACTTTGCTCCAGTTGTAAAACTTATTTATGGAGGGGCATTGCGAATCTTGCTTGGTGAAAAGAATGTGAAAAAAGCAGTGGAATTTGTCAAACAAAAGACAATGGAGATGGTGGATGGAAAGATGTCTATGAGTCAATTGACGATTAGTAAATCATTGCGTGCAGAATACAAGACAGTTCCAGCCCACAAAATGCTTGCGGATCGCATGGCTGCAAGAGATCCTGGAAATGCTCCTGCTTCTGGTGATCGCATTCCTTTCGTCTACATTACTGCAAAAGCAGGAGTAAGAGAAAAAGATTTACTCCAAGGGGACAGAATCGAACATCCTCAGTTTGTAAAAGAGAAGGATTTGAAGTTGGATGCCAAATATTACATCGAGCATCAGATTCTCAATCCCCTCGCACAACTCTTCAGTCTTTGTGTGGAGCAAATGCCCGGTTATACACACCGAGAGATGGATGACGCACAACGAGAGTTTCTTGCAGGTGAACTTCTCTTCCGTGAAGCCTTGAATAAATGTGAACGAACGGCTGTTGTTGATGCAGCAAAGAATACATTTGGATTTACTGTAGTTGTTAAACCATACAAACCAAGAAATGAAATTATCTATCCTCAAACAAATGCACCTGTAAGCACTACCTCTCCTCTGAAACAGAAACAGGGCACATTGGACCGATACATGATTGATAAAGCCATCATGGACGCTCAACCAAAAAAGAAGAAGGATAGTGGTAAAAAAGGAGGGAAATAAAGATATCTTACATACTCACCCAGAGTAGATGGAGATTCTTGAACGAGCAGAACAAATAGATAGATATAGAACAAAATGTATGAATAACGAGTACAACTCGCTCGCAAGAAGAAATCAGCACTATTTTTCAGTAGATGATCTTTCAGCACGAACCTCTATTATGTTTCGTGCACAAGATTTTGAAATTACGCAAGATGCTAATATAGTTCTCCTTCATCCTTCTGCTGATTCAGGGATGCCTCATACACGTGCTAACAATATCATTTGCTTTTCTGCTGATACGAATTCAAATCGTATTACAACAACTCTTTTACATGAAGGTATGCACTTAGAACAAAAGAAGAATCCTGAGTTATGGAAGAGTTATCATATTAAACAAGGGTGGTGGCCTGTACCTGCTTCATATCTTCCAGAACGATGGGTGAATCGCTGCAGAATTAATCCTGATACATTGGACTTACCCTTTTGGAGTTGGCAAACAAATTATGTACCTCTTCCTCTTTTTGCAAACGAAGCACGCCCAACCTTAACAGATTGTCCCATTCGCTGGTTTGACATGCGTAACCAAATATTATTATCTGAACCACCAGAAAGTTTTGTAACACGATATGGAAATATCGGCCAACCAGAACATCCAAATGAGACAAGTGCAATTGAACTTTCTCAAGAAGGATATTCTACACGCGCGGAACTTTATAATGTTCTGAGTTCCTAAATAGGGAAATGCTTCTCAATGAATTGCATATTTACAAAGAAATTTTTTTCAAAAGCACAGAAGAAATTGAGTTAAGAGTAAGCGAAGTCCCTGTAGAGATAGGAAATGGAAATTTGGTTGATGTTCGTAGGAAAAAATTCGCCCATATCTTCTTTCATAAAAAGGAATATGAAGGAGGATATGGAATTCTTACAAAAGGTCTACGCACAGATCTCTCAGGACAAAAGAATTGTATAATGATCAAGGAACCTACTCAATCAGATTCTCTTGGTAGCGAGGCTCTAATTCAATGGTATGCGCGGAAAACATTGCAGGTCTATGGTCTTGAAACTTCAATACCAAAAGTGTATGATATCTTTTATAAGAATGATGCTATCTGTTTTTCAATGGAATTTATTGATGGATGTTTCCCTTATCAGTTTATCCATGAGGCACTTTCACCTGATGTTGTCTTTTTACAAATTTTAGCACAAGTGGCTATCTTATGTTATTTGCTTCAAAAAGATATCTTATTAGATCATCGTGATTTGAAAGCAAATAATATTTTTATTCGGAAAAAAATATCAAAATACGAAATCAGTACAGAAACAGAAACCTTTCGCTTTCAGTGTCCTTTTCAGGTTGTCTTATTGGATTTTGGATTTGCATGTCTTGGAAACGAGAAACGCATTTCAAAAATAAATGTTGCACGAAGGGCCTTGCCAAATATGGATGGGTGTCCTAAGGTAGGAAGAGATCTTTTTCATTTCATTTCTTCTCTCTGGTCTATTCCTACGATTCGTGAAAAGATGACAAGTAGTCTTCAAAAAGAAGTTCAAAGTTGGTTAACCTATAATGGTAAAGATTACTCTATTGCAGTTCAACGATATAAAAAAACAGATTTAGCCTTTGCTGTTACAGGAGCACAGGATTTCCGCAAAACAGCACTTGACTCCATTTCTATTTTACGAACAATTCATGAAAAATTTCCTTCTGTGCTAAAGACTTTGTGATAAAAATGATTAGAATGCTTATTTCTATATTAATTCCCTTATACAATGGTATAGAGTTTTTAGAGGAAACATTAGTTTCTGTAAAGGCCCAAACGTATACTCAGTGGGAAGTGCTGATTGGAGTGAACGGACATTCTGCAAACTCAGAAGTTTATAAAAGGGCAGATTGGCTAATGAAAGCCCATAAAATTAATGGATATCTATTTGATCTTGTAAACTGCAAAGGAAAACCGCAAACACTCAATGCACTTGTTTCTCACGCGCATGGAGACTGGGTTGCCCTCTTGGATGCAGATGATCTTTGGCATCAACAAAAGTTAGAAATTCAAATGAAAGTAATTCAGAGTAATTTATTTGATATTATTGGATCTCAGGGAGTATATTTTGGATCATCACGAGGGAGTCCAAGCATTCCCATGGGTGATATCTCAGAGTTTAATTTCTTTTCCGTGAACCCTTTATTAAATAGTTCTGTTGTAATGAAAAAAAAATATGCTTTGTGGAATCCTGAAAATTTTATTTTGGAAGACTATGAATTATGGTTTCATTTACGATACCGAGATCATCTCAAAATATACAATATAGATTTACCACTCTTATTTCACAGAATTCATCCTGCAAGTCATTTTAATGGAACAAATGGAAATGCTGTGGAGGATTTAAAACAAACTATGAGAAAATTGTATAGCCAATGAGTACATGTGTTGTTTCTGCATTTTATAGAATCCCTTCTAAACATTCTGTTGAAAAATATTTAGAATGGATTATTCCTTTTCTGGCAAATTGTCCGTTTCCTTTAGTTCTTTTTACCGAGCAAGATTTACTCCCTATTTTTCAACAAATTCGTCAACGATTTGTAAATAAGACTATTTTAATTGGCCTTCCCATGACAGAATGGTATGCATTAAAACGATATGGAGTTCAAATGTGGGTAGATGAAAAGGGTAAAGATCATGAAGCATCTCATTCTCCAGAATTATATTGTACTTGGTATGAGAAGAAAGAATTTGTAAAACGTGCAATTGATATGCGAGCATATGATGCAGACTATTATGTGTGGTGCGATGCAGGGATTTTACGATTTCCCAATTGGATTCCTGTTTTACAAACCTTTCCTTTAGCAAGTCAAATTGAAAAAGGGAAGATGAATTTGTTAGAAGTTGTAACTTTTAGAAAAGAAGATACATGGGAAACAGATTTTCAAAAAGAAAACCATATTGGTGGAGGAGTACAAGCAGCAGACAAAGAAACATGGAAATGGTGGTATGATGAGTATGATAGAATGCTGAAAATCTTTCTTGAACGGAAAAAATTTGTTGGGAAAGATCAAAATATTATAGCATCTTGTTACTTATCCAATCCTGAAAAGTTCAAATTGGTGGTTCCTCCTTCTTCTATGGATGGATTTTCAAAATGGTTTTGGATGTTACTATGGCTTTCTGGTAAATCAGACTTCCCTTAAAGATCCTAATCTGTATTTTCTTACTTTTTTGACTTGTTTCTTTTTCTTTGTTGTTTTTCGTTTGGATTTTTTGCGTTTACCACCTTCTTGCCCTTCTTCTTCAGATGCTTCATTTGGTGCGGGTACTTCTACATATGCCTCATTTGCTACAGGTTCTTCATTTGGTGCCAGTGCTTCTAGAGGCTCTTCTACAGGAGTTTCTACAGGTGCTTCTACAGGAGTTTCTACAGGAGTTTCTACAGGAGTTTCTACAGGAGTTTCTATAGGAGTTTCTACAGGAGTTTCTACAGGTGCTTCTACAGTCTCTTCTACAGGAGTTTCTACAGGAGTTTCTAC
>JACCDW011299471.1_pt1 | contig 61742 bp, 79 predicted proteins | sample 7449781 | NCBI WGS metagenome assembly JACCDW01 (sample SAMN15323449, study PRJNA562643) | freshwater metagenome | isolation source: river surface water | place: USA:Blue River Watershed | collected 2017-08-18
CAGAACTGCTGTTTCAAACAGTTGATCAGATACAGCAATTGTATCCAACTGTTGAAAGATTTGTAACCCTGAGCTCGAAAACTGAGATGGCTAAGAAGTTCCATCTAAAGAACGGTGCCGCTGTATATCGTGAAAACGAAAACACAGTAAATTACGAATACTCAGTAAAATAGTGCAGGATTAATTCAGTGGTAGAATGTCTCGTTGCCAACGAGAATGTCATCGGTTCGAACCCGATATCCTGCTCCATATTTTTGCCTCGGTAGTTTAATGGTAAAACAGCGGATTTATATCCCGTGTGCAACAGATAATTGGCCAATGTCGGTTCGACTCCGGCCCGAGGTACCATTTTAAAAGAAAGGAGAGCAAAATGCCTAGCGTATTTTTAGTTAGCGACACTCACTTCGGACACGCTGGCGTTTGCCGTTTCACTCGCAACGACGGTGTTACGAAGTTGCGTCCATGGACAGATCCAGATGAAATGGATGAAGCCATGGTCAAGGCTTGGAACGAAAGAGTCAAGCCTACAGACAAGGTCTACCATTTGGGAGATGTTGTTATCAATCGTAAGGCCTTAAAGACATTGAGTCGCTTGAACGGTGACAAGGTGTTGATTCGTGGTAACCACGATATCTTTAGGGATGACGAGTACAGGATGTACTTCAGAGAATTACGTGCGTACCATGTTATGAACGGAATGATCTTAAGTCATATCCCGGTTCACGCAGAGTCGTTGGGTCGCTTTGGTGTTAACATACACGGACACTTACACGCAAATCGTGTTAAGAAGGCTCGTGGTGTTGATGCACGTACAGGAGAAGTTTTGTACAGCGAAGAAAACGATGTTCGTTATCATTGCGTCTGCGTAGAACAAACACCGGACTTTGCTCCGATGTTGTTTGAAGATGTTATCAAGCGCATTGAAGCAGAAGGTGGTAGTGTAGGCTTTCGCAACGGCAACGGTCCTACAATGTAGGAAGTCTTGGACACGCAGACTTAAAAGCGAGGTGGGAGTAGGTGGAAGCCCTACACCAAATTTATGCACAGGTGGCAGAGAGGCCCAATGCAAGAGTCTGCAAAACTCTAAAACCGTCGGTTCGAATCCGACCCTGTGCTCCAAGTAACACGGCCTTTGTCTCTTGATCTTAGATCAACGCAGAGGTTTTTCTTTGCCCCTGTGGCCAAATTGGTAAAGGCGGCTCTCTCAAAAGGAGTGACTATCTCCCGGTTCGACTCCGGGCAGGGGTACCAAGTTCTTTAATTTAGAAATTTTACTTCTGTAAGTTTTATATTAGTATGACGATATATATCGGTCAACGGAATAGTTGAATCTGTTATATAACCTAATGGAAATTCTAAAGGTAGGGTACTCAGTAGTAAGGAGTGCCTCGAACACCAATCTGTAAATTTTTCGCTGAGATATAAGTTTTTTCGATTATATGGTTGAACATCTAGATTAAAGCCGCCGAAAGAACCTAATCTTCCTGTGCAGTCAGATTGTGTAGGATCGTCGTGTTCGGCAAAACTTTGGTAAAAGCATTTTCCTAAAATACTCTGATCTAAAGTCACTACATGTGTTTCGGTTAACTCTAAATACTTATAATTAAGTTTTAGATCATCGCTGTCGAAGGAAAACCATTGATCATCAGACTGTCTGGGATTGTAAACATTTAGATATTGTATTGGATGCTTTTTTCTAATAAATGTTAAATGCTTTTTTGGATTAGTGCATTTTTCTAATATATGAACATTTTCATTTATATTATATAAATGTTTCATTGTTTCAATGTTGTTTCGGTCATTTCTAAATACTAAAGAATTAGTAGTAAAAATTCTATGTAGTATATTCAAAACGTCTTGATCAAATTGAAATGTATCGGACAATGTAATAGGTACATTAATTCCTATAGATTTTAAATGCTCTATAGAATTTAAAATAATAGACCATGATTCTTGTATTTGGGATTCTCTTACTAATGACGAATCATGGTTGATGTGATAATAATTGTTTCTAGTCAATGTATAAAAATCGTTCGATTGATTTAGATTAGAAAAATGAGAAAACCATCTTTCGATAGTATTATTCTGATATAGAGTTATAGTTAGGGTTTCTCGAGAATTAAAATAAAGTTGAATTTTCATATTCGATATTTAATGAAAAAAATTGGAAGTGTGGCAGAGTCCGGTTTATTGCACCTGTCTTGAAAACAGACGATCAGAAATGGTCCGTGAGTTCGAATCTCACCGCTTCCGCCAGAGTACTCCTTGTTTAGTTTGCACAATTAGGCAAGGGAAGGGCAGGTGCAACTGCCCGAGAGTTTCGCCCGGATAGTTAAATGGTATAACGGTCGCTTGATAAGCGATTATTCCAAGTTCAATTCTTGGTCTGGGCACCATTTAAGGAGAAACAAAAATGGGGCGGTTTCTGTTTTAATAATGATAATTTTGTTGATAATTTTTATTGACAAGAATCTAAAATAAGTGTATAATATGTTTTTTAAGGAGAATGACATGAAACGTGCTAAACGTTAGTGTCGCCCTGGTACTCCGTATGGTCCAGGGTTGGCACAGTAAATCAACTAGTACGACTGACCCTGTGTAGCGTTAATGGTAGCGCACTTGACTCTTAATCAATGAGGTGACAGTTCGAATCTGTCTGCAGGGACCATATGGGGGTATAACTTAGTGGTAAAGTAGTAGGCTTTTAACCTATTAATCAGGGTTCGATTCCCTGTGCCCCTACCATATAAAAACACATTGCTTCGCTAATGGACGAACTCTGAGCGTGACAGCGTTTTGTAGTGTGTTTCTATATGGTAATGTAGCATAACGGTAGTGCAACACCTTCATACGGTGCGCTGTGAAAGTTCGACTCTTTCCATTACCACCAAGTTTTGTTGTAGTGTTAGCAAGAGAAAGACACGCTGGCTAGGTTTCTTCGAAGGACCGAATCAGTAGAAGGTGGCGGGTTCGATGCCCGACGGATCGGAAGATCCGGGTACATGGTGGCGTACTATCTGGTCCGGTATTCCGAGTAACGTACCGAGTCCTGCCCGGGCTAGTTAATCCAGGTGAATGGTGCCAATAACGATGGTGGCACATCTGCAACAAATTCATTTTCTAAATATTGGGGTGTCGTCTAATGGTAGGACATCAGACTTTGACTCTGAGAGTGGTGGTTCGATCCCATCTGCCCCAGCCATTTTGCTCCTATAGTTAAATGGCAGAACACATCCTTGGTAAGGATGCGATACAAGTTCGATTCTTGTTAGGAGCACCATATTACGGGCTTTGGTGAAATGGATATCATCACTGGCTTCGAACCAGTGGGTAGGGGTTCGATTCCTCTAGGCCCGGCCAAGTTGACAGAAGTGTAAAAAGAATATATAATTACAATATGTATAAAATAGAATGGAAAGACGCAACGGGTAGAGGTTGCGTGGAAGAAGTAGAAACTTTATCGTTAGCACTATCAAGATCTAAGGAAATAGGTCTGTTCGTTAAAATAAACGGAGATAGTTTTGAATTAGTAGGTGTCTTTGGCTCAGACGCAGTCGAAGACGGATTATTACCAAACGGAGACCAATACAAATGGTACAAAAGAAGATATGTCAAAGAGTGATTTAATTGAATTAAGTGGTACTGTAGACGAAGTCCTTCCCGGCAGCATGTATAGAGTAAAGATTGATAAAATGCCTAACCCTATATTATGTTATACAGGCGGAAAACTGAAACAGCATAAAATTAAAATCATTCTCGGCGATCGTGTGAAAGTAGAAGTCAGCCCTTATGATTTAACCAAGGGTCGTGTTACATATCGTTTATAAGGAGACAGCCATGAAACGAGTAATTGAAATTCGTGCCGCCGAAGGCGGAGAAGATAGTAAACTGTTTGTTTCTGATCTTGCAGGTGCATATCAGAAACTAGGAACTAAAAAAGGCTGAACTACCCGCTTGATAGATGTTCGTCCTGGCGAGTGTAGTTTACTAGTAGAGGGCAAAGACCTATCAGGCTTAGACAACGAGCCAGGTGGCCATAGAATACAACGTATTCCTCCCACAGAGAGGAAGGGCCGAGTTCACACTAGCACCGTTACCGTCGCTGTCATAGACAGCGAGGATGTCTGGACAACACCGACTATACATAAAAATGATCTCAAGATCGAATGGTATAGTGGTACTGGTGCTGGTGGACAATATCGCAACAAACATCAAAACAGTTGTCGTATAACACATATTCCGTCCGGCATAATAGCCAAAGCGGAGTGCCGAAGTCGCCAAAACAGTTTAGATTCTGCTATGGCAGAAATACAACAACGTGTTGACAGCGAATCCAAAAGATCGTATAATAACAATGTAGCGAGCAAAAGACGTAATCAAGTTGGTTCGGGTATGCGAGGAGATAAAATCCGAACATATCGATTCCAAGATGATTCTGTCCAAGATCACTTAACAGGCAGTAGAGCAAAATGCTCTGCTATTCTTAAAGGTAACTTCGATCTTCTTTGGAGATAATATGGCTTGGTTCGGTTTTTGGATCTTTCTTGCAACTTTGGTTGCGTGTGACACTTTTTTGTTTAGCAAGGGTTACGATAGTTTTCTTTGGGAAGCAAAGACTGAACATGAGAAAGCCTTGCACCAGAAAGCCTTAAATGAACAATGATAAAGTATTCTTTGGTACTATCCTTGCTATGATGGCTCTGTTTTTTGGACACCCTGTAGCAGCATTTTTTATCTTTTTGATTGCGGTAATGTAATGGTCTACTATAAAATTCGTCACAAGAATCGTCCAGAAATGTTTCGTAAGTCTGATGGCTCGTGGAACGGCTCGGGTAAAGTATATGATACTTTAGGTAAACTTCGAACTTTGCTTACCACAAAGATTAACAGTTACAGTGAACATAGTCGACGAGAAATTGCCGACTGGGAAATCGTTGAGTATGAAGTAACTGTCAAAGCCGTTAAGGGGATTCACGAAGTAATTACTCCGCAACGAATGATGGATTACATTAAAAATATTTAATAGGATTATAACAAGGAATTAACATGATTAAGAAAGGAGGGCATGATGAAACTAGTGAAACTAGATCGCAGACACAATCTGTATCACAAAGGCTACACCTATGCCTTCCGTGTAAATCGTTGGACTAATGATTCTCACAAGATTGAAAAGGCTGTAAAAGAATTAGAAGGGTGGCGTTGGGATAACACCTTTTGGGGTAAACCTAAAGAAGGGTCAAGACCTTTCTATATTGGCGTTAGGAACGAATCTACAGCCACAATGGTACTGTTAAAACTTTAAGGAGAGGATTATGAATCCATGGATCCAAAACGTATCGCTCAGCGATGTTAAGAAAGGACATCATGTCGCGGTCAAAGAAAATTCTATGCTGATCCAGATCGTGGATCCTGCTATGGAGTTTCCTACACCGGCACAGAAGTTTCGAGAGATCCATCAGTTCGAGTTCCTAGATCTTGAAAAATCCGACGACACTATCAACGATGACTGGAAGATCAGTGATACACAAGCCGCAGAACTAGTTAGACTCTTACAACATGCTCTTGACAATAAGATGGATGTTGTAGTCCACTGCGTGGCAGGTGTATGCCGTTCGGGTGCTGTCTGCGAAGTTGGTGTGATGATGGGCTTCCGTGATACCGAAGTGTTTCGTTCACCTAACTTGCTAGTCAAGCACAAGATGATGCGAGTCTTAGGTTGGACCTACGATGAAAATGAGCCTCACACTATCAACGGTGTGACTCTACCTTCAGGCATCGTGGTTCCTCCTAAAGCCGTAGATTGGACAAACGACAATGAAAAAGTTTTTACACTTGCGGCAGAACGTAGAGCACGTAGAGAGCAGGAAGGAGATATCTAATGAATGATGACAAATATCATGTTCCTAGCCATACTCTAGAAACTCTAGATAGATATTGGACACACGGTTATAGTCCCGGTAGTTTTTTGGCTGCTCTGTTATGTGGTGATGTATACAATGCTGTAGTCAGAGCAGATCATTGGAATCGGGAAGCATTAGGACATATTGTGTACTATATCGTACATCACGCACCTCGTGGTAGTTACGGAAGCCCTGAGTTATATCAAGATTGGATTAACCAAGGAAAGATGTTTCAATCTTATCAAAAAAGTAGAGTGATGGAATATCTTAGTCAATAAGGAGATTATTATGAAATCTATGGCTTTTAAAAATCGTATGAATGGAGAGCGTTTTATCTGTGACGACGTCCGTACGGTCGAAGTCATAGACGGTGTTGAATACCTTGTTGTTCATCGCCCCAATGAGCATCGTGTATTCAAGATGCGTAAAGATGTGCTAGAAAAAATTAATACGCCTGTAACTCAGAGGAATAAGAGTACTACGCTACGAACGTAGGAGTCGGAGGTTCGAGTCCTTCCAGGCGTGCCAAACAATATCGCGTTGGACTTCTGGGAGGTCACTAGGCTTTCAACCTAGACAGGCGGGTTCGATCCCCGTACGCGATACCATTCAATGGTGTCCTTAGTGTAGTGGCCTGCACCTCGCTCTGTGAAAGCGATAGTACCGGATCGATACCGGTAGGACACCCCAATTACAAATTGTTAATAAAGCGTAATGCTTTGTTAACGTCAGTGAAATACTGTAATTCGAAGTAAGTGTTATCGTATACATCTTGTACCATAACACAGCAAACACCTTCGTACAAACAAAGATGAAAATATAATCCCCCTGGGGTTATGTGTTCATAAGTCTTCACACAAATATTTATTGCCGCTTTAGCAAATGTGGTCATTGCACCGGTTTGAAGCACCGTGGAAGTTGGTTCGATCCCAACAGGCGGCACCAATATGCCCGGATGGTGGAATGGTAGACACAGGAGACTTAAAATCTCCCGACTTCAGTCGTGCCGGTTCGAGTCCGGCTCCGGGTACCAGACAAGTTGCCTCTGCCGATGGAGCGGTGCCAGGTCTTCTAAACCAGGTTATGGGAGTTCGAATCTCTCCAGAGGCGCCATTACATACGATTAAATAACTGATGAATCATGCACTAATCTTTTCTTGCAAATTAAAAGTAGGTGTTCGGGGTGGCGGTGCTCACAGGATCGCAACCGTTCTTAGAGAACACGGTTGGGATGTTGAAGTAATTGATTATGCAGCATATTGGCCATTAGAACTACTAAAAGAATTAGTCAAATCAAGAGTACATAGTGGCACAGTTTTCATAGGATTCAGTACATTTTTTAATTATTGGAACGACAACCTTAATAAGTTTTCAGAATGGATTAAACAAAAATATCCAAATATAAAAACTGTTATCGGCGGCCAATCAGTAGCACTAACACCAGCCAATCATATAGAATATTGGATTGATAGTTTTGGTGAAAATGCTATACTAGAATTAGTAAAATCATTTACTGGAAATTCTACACAGCCTATCAAATACGATTTATCTAGTTTTGGATCTAAAAAATTAATAAAATCTCTGCACAGTTATCCTGCTTATCCTCTTAATTCATACAAAGTGATTATGGAGAATAGAGATTACCTAGAACCGTGGGAGTGGGTAGGTACTGAATTTTCTCGTGGGTGTAAATTTTCCTGCGACTTTTGTAATTTTCCTATACTCGGAGTAAAGGGAGATTATTCTAGAGACCAGGAAGATTTTGAATATGAAATGCGTTACAATTACGATAATTTTGGTATTACAAATTATCTAGTCGCAGACGAAACATTCAACGATCGTGTAGAAAAGATAGAGAAGTTTGCCAACGTTGCAGAACGTCTAGAATTTAGGCCGTTCTTTTCAGGATTCGTTAGAGCAGATCTTATGATAGCCAAACCTGAAAGTTGGGAACAGTTCAAAAGATTAAACTTCTTAGGCCATTACTACGGTATAGAAAGTTTTAATTATGAAACTGCTAAGGTAGTAGGCAAAGGTATGCACCCGGACAGATTAAAAGAAGGTCTGATAGATGCTAAGAATTACTTCTTGAAAGATCGATTCTATAGAGGAACAATCAGTTTAATCGTCGGTCTACCGCACGAAACTAAAGATACACTAGAACAAACAGAAAGATGGATGATAGACAATTGGAAAGATCAAGCAGCATTGGTATTTCCATTAGACATCGATGATCTCGAAATTAGCGGAAGTACATTAACCAACGACAGCAAGATCAGTAAAAACTATTCTAAGTACGGTTATAGAAGAATGAAAGAAGAAGATGCTAAAGCACAGTTCTCAGAATTTTCTAAACCAATATTTGAAGGTGGTTATTCCGGATGGCAACCAGGTATTGCCATTTATGGAAATACTGGTCTGATATGGGAAAACGATCATATGACCTGGTTCGATTCTAGAAGAATATCAGATAAAATGAATCGTTCGTTAGTTATTAACAATCCTCTGGGTGCCTGGGATCTTGCAGAATCAGCATTGCTGACCATGAAGAAATTAAACGATATCAGCGAAACAGATAAGTTTGTCACTGACGATGTTGTCCGCATAGGCGAAAAAGAAATACGTCTAGTGGTATATAACTATATAAGAAAAAAATTATCGAAACAGACTTGACAAGTTATAAAACACACAGTATAATATACAAATTGCCCCGATGGTGGAATGGTAGACACGGTGGTCTTAGAAGCCACTGCCTAGTGCGTGAGAGTTCGAGTCTCTCTTGGGGCACCAATTTAAAAGAGAAAATATGAAACCCACATCATCTTACAAAATGTCAAAACAGGCTAAGCGTACATTGGCTACGTTTATCGATCCTCATAAAAGAGGAGAGGTTAAGAGATCGATAATTCAATCAGAGTTAGCATCTAAGGTTGCCTACAAACCTTCAAAGGGAAAAAGAGATTCGGGTCAAAGTGAGTAAACCTAAATTATTTAATTTTGGTGCTTGCGATTTATTAGACAGCCTTATGAACAAGGCTGTTATGAATGTTTTTGATTTACAATGTATAGACCTTGAAGAACGTCCAAGACCGTATCCTTCGTACAGCACTAGTTTGCTATCGATGTATACTCCTATAGGTAGTTTGGGTTCTGAAGCATTAGAGTATTTTGTAAAGCATCCAGAACTAGTAACAGATAACAGACCTTTCTTCGAAGAAATTTCTAAGTTCGATTATATCAGTCATTGGACTGCTAACGCCGGACCTAAAGATTTTTTGGTACTAAATTTCAGCACAGAATTTTACACAAAATATTTTAACAAAGAATGTATCACTCTTGTTCCTTGGATCAAACCGATTCCGAAACATGATTGGTTTATACAAAAAATCAAACAAGATCATCTTTTAGATTTTGACGAAGAACGAAATGTAGGACTTGCTCGAGAACTTACTACAGATTTTGCGAGATCAATTAAACAGATTTTTCAAGATAGAGTAATACTGGTTGATACTCATTTAACAGAAAAGTATCTGTTAGACAAAGGCATTAAACGAGCAGAGTTAATCAATTATCAATTCATACCCTATTATCAAAACAATAGATTGACAGGGGATGCTAAAAATATCGAATACGGACAAAGGCTAGTCAAAGTCTTGTTGCGTCAATTTAGACGTGTGCATGGCAGTGATCTTCCTATCATATCTGTAAACGATAGTCTAATTTATAGAGACCCAAATCATAGATGGGGATCTAATCCTTTCCATTTGCATAAAGCATCTGCAGACTTTATCGGCCTTAAGATAATGGATGCCTGTATGTCCAAAATGGAAAAGACTTTAACCAAAATATATATACCTTAGCACCGCTAGGATATATAATAGTTTTGTTGTGTAGCAATACACAACCGGTGAAGTGAAAGGTAGATGAGGATAGACATCGTTATCGCTAAATGCGATAATGACTAATTCTGGCAAACAGTCTTGAAAACTGTCCGTGCTTGAGTGAACCGATTCTTATAAACCTGTCAGTTGCTGATCGGAAATATTCAGGCCTCTGTAGCCTGTCTATTGCATGTTGCCCAGACCGACGATTTCGAACAATAGGTCTTGTCATTTGTCCGGTCTATTACTTGACCTTTTACTGATCCGTCATTATAATATAAGGGAAGCGAGATGGCAAGAATTAGTGCAGAAGAAGCAGCAAACGCGATCGGTAATAGGTTTGATCTTGTGCTAGTGGCAGCGCAGAGGGCTAGAGAATTAAAAAATGGATCGATGCCTCGTGTTGATGGCAACGATGCATCATTTGCTGTCACTGCTCTAAGAGAGATAGAACAAGGCAAATATACTAAAGAAGATTATCTAAGTAAACTTGAACGTAAGCAAAAAGGAAAATGGGAATGAATATCACACTTCGTAAGGCAAATGCAGTCCAGAATAGCATCAATGATGCTGTTAAAGGCATTAAGATGGCTTATTCTGTCGAACTCAACGAATTCCAAAACGTTGAGGCAGAGATTCAACAGGCCAATGACGCATTGATGACAAATGATGCACGTCGTCAAAAGTTGACAATGGCATTGTATAACATCCGTGCCCTTGTAGGTACGGCCAATGCATCCAGCGGTATCGATACCGCGTTAGCCAAGGCTGCGTTTATTGATAAGCGTATCAGCCAGTTAGAAGATATCGCAGGCCTTAGCCCATTGATCTCTCTAGATGTTATCAAGGGCAAACTGGAAAAGGTTAAGAGCCTCAAGGACGAGGCTCGTAGCCGAGTATTTGGGTATGGCGATACTGTGACAACTAATGTTGTAAGCCAAGGCCAGATTGATCAGGCCAAATCTGAGATCTTAAGTCTCAAGAAGCAGAAGCAAAAACTCAATGATGAGATCCTTGAGTTGAATATCAAAACTGAGATTCCACTCAGTGAAGATGTTGTTCAGACTCTGCAAGCAGAAGGACTGCTCTAAGAACCCCGGGGTCCCTTCCTCGTTATTAAAGGGGGTAATTGGCTTCACCAAAACGCCAGGGTGCAAACGGTAACGACCCCAAGGCCCTCGATAGGGGCGACTTGAGACACCGTGGTGGCAGAAGCAGAACTGACAACAAAGACGCAAATACTGATCGACAGGGTAGACAACTCAGTCTAGGGCGGAACAGGGAACCGTGGCTAGACACTTTTAAAGAGTAGATTGACGAGATTTTAACACTCCGGCAAGAGTAACATTATCAAGTCGATTTGCCGATCGAGGGGGCTCATAATTTCCCTTCAGTCTACTCCTTAAAAGTAAAGACTATCGCGGGTTACGTCAGTGGTCAGACCGCCAGGCTCATAACCTGGAAGACGGAGGTTCGAATCCTTCACCCGCAACCAGTTATTGATAGTAGTATAAGGTCCGAATCGGAACCGAAAGGTGAAACAGAGCGGGTGGAACCGCAAAGTGGATGCATCGTAGGTGCATTGCGAGCCTGTATATGATCCAGGGCGTTTTACAGCGTGACCAGATTGAAAGGCAACGGACTCCATGTTAGGCTGGACTAAAGAAGCAGGCGCTGTAATGCTTGGGCGGCCACAGATTAAGTTCTAAACCAAATCTTTAGTATTACTATCAATATCCCAACTCGCTGTAGTTCAATGGACAGAACGGAAACCTCCTAAGTTTCAAATCCAGGTTCGATTCCCGGTAGCGAGGCCAATGTGTAAATAAATTTATGCGGGTGAAGTGTTTGTGGTTACACGTCTGCCTTCCAAGCAGAAATAGACGAGTTCGACTCTCGCCTCCCGCTCCAGGATTTATTTTATGCACAAAGTAATTGACCAAAACGATATATTTAGAAAGTTTGATTTTAGTTCTGTTATCACACAGGAAGATAATAATCAAGCCGTACAAATAATCACAGACATCGTTCGCTCAGGTAATTACTTTGAAAATTCACCCAAATATCAAACTAAAGAAAATATCTTCAAAAGACCAGAACCTGTATGGTTGAAATTCAGGATGAGTTTTTTGTTTTCTACATTTTTATATCTAGGACGAGAAGCCAGAGTTTCTAATATGATGGCTTGGAGTTTTATGACTAATCTCGAAGGCGCCGAAGATCGAGAAAAATTATGGCATAATCACTGGCATCCAGAACGTCCTAACGGAAAGATGCTCAGTGGTATCTGGTATTTGCAAATACCCGATGATGTTAAGGACAGAGACTATGCAGGTACAGAAATGGCCCCCGACGGTCCTGAAATGCCGAATAAATACTTTGTTCGCCCAACTGACTTTCATTGGCTGATGTACCCTAGCGATCAATGGCACAGACCTGGAATTGTGCAAAGTAATAAATTTAGATATATTATTGCCGCTGATGTTGAATTTGAATGATTACAGAAATATCTGTTTCAAAGAAGAAAATTTCAAACCGCTCCCTGTACAAGTAGAGCAACTTCTTTACGCCTATCATAAAAAATATCTAGAAACCAATCCTGAGAAATTACTAGCCTACGGCGGTTCTGTCCTTGATCAAAGTACTTTAAATTTTGATCCGAATTACGAAGAAAACATAAAGAAACACGGAGAAGGCGGCGGGGTGAGTTTCCATCCTGTCCCGCCTGGAATACAAGATGTTCTTAGGAAGTTATATTCTAACACTATTTTAGGAAATAAGGTTATGACTTTTTGGATACAAACTGTAGGGAACGGAAAATCGCATGTTCTTCCGCACAACGATAACGATGGTGAAAAGAACAATAGACTGTTTAATTGGATTTATCTGCTAGACGCCGGTGGCGATAACGTTATTACATCCTGGTGGGATCCTAAACCGGAGTACAAAGATCAAACCATATTAGGAGTAAAAGGTGTTCCTTTTTCTAAGTTAGATCTTATCGAGCGAGTCCGGGTAAAAGAAAAAAAGTGGTCGTACTTAAATACTGAAAAATTACACAGCGTAGAAGGGTTAACTAGGGAAAGATTCGCTCTTTCTTGCTTCCCTCCTATTAGTAATGTGCTACTTTAATTCAAAATAGCCTTACTGCGCCACAAAGATAAATAACAATAATGATGGAATCTAGGAGTTAGACAATATGCCGTTACAAATCCGCAGAGGTACAAATTCTCAGCGTCTAGCAATGACAGAGCCTTTGGCCTCTGGCGAACTGCTATATACCACTGACACAGGCTCGTTATATATTGGTAACGGAACTTCTTTGGGCGGTGTTCCCCTAAGTAATTTAACACCGGGCGATATCAAAGATCTTTCGGCATCTATTTTTCAAACAGGTGTACATTCTGGAATAACATTTAATTATAATGCGATTTCTAAAACAATGGATGCCATTGTAGAACCTGATTTATCCAATTATGCAGGAACCATTAGAGCAGACGCATTCCAGGGTAACTTAATTGCTGAAAACAGCACATTAATCTTTAATTCAATAGACGGTAGTATCAATTTAGATGGCACTGTTCAGGGAGATATTATTCCTGATGATAATGCTACATATGACATTGGTTCTTCCACTTTTAGATTCAGAGACATTTACCTAAGCGGATCTAGCATTCACTTAGGCAGCGCAATCATTACAGCCTCGGGAGCGGCCGTTGATTTACCCGCAGGCTCTACAGTTGCTGGTACACCAATCGGTAGTGGTAGTGGTAGTGGTATTGTTGAAGGCAATGGCTACAACATCCATGTTATAGGCGATGACAGTACTATAATGGTCAATGCCGCGACAAAGACTTTAACTGCTGTTTCTGCCACAATAGGAACATTAACCGGCACCGTCGCGGTTGACATTCTCAACGGTAACCAATTTAACGGAACACATAATGGTCCTTCTTTTGGCACACATTACGGCCTGCAGCAAGGCAATGTCGTTGGTAATGTCACTGGAGTTCTTACAGGTGATGTTAGAGGTAATGTATTAGCCGAAGATTCAACGGTATTAGTTGATTATACTAACGGCACAACTGGCGGTACCCATGTTGGAAACGTGGTCGGTACTATTCTTGGCGATACATACGGTACCCATTTTGGCGATGTAACCGGCAACGTTACTGGTAATATTAAAGGCTCTGTCTTCGCTCAAGATTCAACTACACTAGTCGATGCAATAAGTGGTAAGGTTGTGGGAGATATTGATTCTACTTCCGCTACATTAGACGATCTGTCAGGCAAGACCATTATACTAGAAGGTACTACTGGTTTAGGGGTCAAAGCAGGTATTAGAATTAATACAGATGGAGACGTTGACGATGGTTACGATTTGTTTACCATTAACGGTGCTAAAGGTACAGCAGGGGGCACCTTAGTATCTTTCGTTAGATCTAGAGGAACGTTAAGTTCACCTGCACCTTTACAGGTCGGTGACTATGTTACATCACTGGCATGGTTAGGTGCCGATAGTGCTAGTACTCCTGCCTTAATGGCGACTCTAAATGTAACAGTTGATAATACTCCTACACCAGGATATGTTCCTGCTAGAATGAATTTTGAATTCTGGAACGGTTCTGGATTTGACACAGCACTTTCTTTTGGTAGCGATGATTTAGTCATCCACTTAGCAAATAACACACTCGCAGCAGGTGGCGGATCTGGTCAAGTTAACGTAGGTGGTGGTGTAGTATCTTACTTAAAAGTTAACATCGGTGGAACCGATTACGCTATGCCGCTGTATGGAATTAATCCTTAAGATTTATCACTAAAGACAAAGGGCACTTAGGTGCCCTTTTTATTTGAATGTACTAACCTGACAAGAATGAAACGGTGAGTTACTGGCATTGACAGCAAAATGCATTTCAGTAGAATCGAACATCCAGACATCGCCTTTCTTCCAATGGGAGATGTGTTTGTTCTCAAAACCTGCATATTGTCCGAAGTGCCAATCTCCTAGAAATATTAGATATCTAAAGCATTGCTCTATGCTAACATTGTGCTCTTGTCGCATAGTATAAAATGTATCTCTATGACTAGGTAGAATTAAATTAGGAAGGATACAGGTCCAACTAACAGATCCTGAAGTAGCATTAAATGTCTGTAGAAACCGTTGCCATCCGTTAGGAAGTTCTTCGTTAAAACTCTGTAGTAGATGATCTCTGTTATAGTATGTTCTATCTAAGTGATCAAAATTTTTCGCGACAAACGGAACTTCTCTAGTATACGTATGATTCTTTAAATCCTCGTCCCAAAAAGATTGTATATTAGTCACGAACTCTATCATATTTTTCCTTGGCTTCTTTGATCATTTCTTTGTAATCATCGTTAGGGTGATTAACAAGATGTGAATGATAGATATCGATAATAGTCTTTGGCGCAGTTCCGTCAAATAATTTCGGGTTGATACCATGTAGTATGCTCGCAAAACCGGAATAGATTAAACGTATACCTGCAACAAATGCCCAAACAAAATGTTGGGTATAAGTAACATTGCTTTTTGATAGGTGCTTATTAAACATAGTTTCTAAAATATTCACGAAGTAATTCGTTATCTATTTTTATTCCTGTTAAAAACTTATTTTTATTTAACACCGCAGATTTTTCTATCTCTATGCGATTGAAATTATTCTTAAAAAAGTTAATGTACTCGTCTTCAGTACGCCGGTTCCGATCGTTCCAAAAAGCCAGATACAAACAATTTTTTACAGTGTCGGTAACAATATATACATCAGGATTACACATATTCAAATCGTTCACTACTTTAATGTCTAAAACCTCTCCATTAATTTTTACAAGGTCACTACGTCCCTTGTGTTTATAAAAAACACCTTGCTGTTCAAATACATCATTAGTTATAACTTCAGTATCATATGCGGGTAGAGTTACTCCCAATAGTCCAGTATCGTATAATGTTATCCCATAGAAGTTGTCAGTAGAACAGAACAACGATGAATCTTGTTCTACATTCTGTTTATCAATGTATGCGGTAAATACCGGCCCGCTAGTTTCGTTAGACCCGAATATGCTTGTGATCGATTTAATAATACCATCTGCTATGGCCTTCTTGGGTTTGTCCTGTATGTAGGACAAAGTTTGTACATTCAGATTAGGCCATATAGTTTCATTCCTAATACTGGCTTCAATAAATTTATCTATCATAAAAGGATAGGGAAATATCACATATTCGAGAGTACTATAGAACTCTTTAAAATCACGAATGAAATCCTCAAATGGTTCTATTTCATTGACGCTATCGGCAGTATCTCTAGCACCTAGGTCATAAAAAATATGTCTTGATACTTTATCGCTGATTAATGTAGGAAGTAGATATACTGCAAGACTACTGCCGTGATTTAGATTCCTAACATGCAGACATTCTCCGGAAAACTTTTCTGAATTGCGAACGGATACTTTATATAAAAATTCATGGGTATGTTCAACAATCTTAGGAGTTCCTGTTGTTCCGCTACTGGTGCATCTCATAAGTATGTCAGTGGGGTTAGGCAAAATGCTCTTAGCCTTGTCAAAATCAGAGGTGTTGGATATTGAAAAATCTATATCGTTATAAATGCTATAGGTCCTGTTTGAACAATTTGAAAAAAATGTAAACTTGGATAATGCCTTGGGGTGTTCCCTAAATTCTTCTTGAGAAAAATCGTGTAGAAAAATATCTATAGGAGACAAGATCTTTGTCTTCGGATCATAGTATGTAAGATCCTTAAAATCATCGTTCCTACTATAATCTATAATAACAATCTTAAGGGATAATTCGGCGGCGGCAAAACAAGCCGCGAGATAATCTATATTGAGTATCTGCATACCTATAAGGATAGACTCCCCTGCTTCGGCAGAACACTTATATTTTAAAATATATTTCCATAAATCAATTTTGGAAACTAAATCACCTTTCGAATATGTCAGTCCTTTATGCAAAGGCAATCCTAAAAAGTTATCACTGATAATGTCTCTAGAAATAATAGGTTGCATTAAAAATAATCCTCAAGGTTACCGTCTCGAACTAGATCAAGAGTAGCACAATGATAGCCTCCGCTCAATGTTTGAGCGTGTCTCATGCGTGTAGGAATTACAGTAAATTTATGTTGTTCTAAAACACGTATAAGATTTGTTTGATCTCCCCCAACTACTACTGTATTTTGATCTATGCTTAATATGTTCATTCCTATATACGGACTACAGGGACTGATACTTCCTGGTCCGCTCTGCGTTACAGAGTTTATGTTGACATCACTAAAATAAATTTTGTCCCATTTCTCGAACAATTTAGGACAATTATCAGGTGTTACTCTAGTACTGTTTAGCAATACAAGTCCAGGTCTTAGTGGAATGATGGTGCTATCGAAATGTGCAAAACTGTAGATGTGTTCGGCAGCGTGTAATCTATATCCTCTAGGTTCTAATGTATTTTTTAACCATTGAAAACCTAACCAGTTTCCTGTATTACTAATTTGAAATAAAATGTCACGCCCTAATCTAATACAGTTAGGAGCGTCGAAGATAGGCTCTAAGTTGTTAAGACTAGGCTTACTCAATTCTTCAAACTGATAAGAATTATCTAACAATCTCGGTTTGGGCGCCGCAATCCATTCGGTACCATCTTTCACTGCATCTATCATTATATTATGATATGCTCTAGTTTCAAACAACCTGCTACGACAAGGACTAGGTGTTTCAATCATTAAGTTGTTTAGCGGTAATAACAGATCTCTAGGACACCATGTGTACCATCCTGTAGTGGTCCAATCAGGAGTAGAAAACTTTTTAGAATGATCTATGTACTCGGGTCTATGTACTACAACCCCTGCCCGAGTTAAAACTGAACACAATTCTTCAGCATCCTCATTGGCTTCGTCTATGAGCCATTGCGGATATTCTCCCTCTAATGGTTTTATCTTTTCCATATCATAGTTAGTATAACTCATACTCATAGTGCTAAGATCAACCGTAGGGACTCGAGCCTTATCTGCACGACCTACTATAATTTCTTTGAGAGGATCCCAATCATTGTTTGATACTATTTTCATAACAAATGTCCAAAACCTTTTCTGTTAAAATAAAAATCTATGTCACTGGTGTCGGCATCTAAAGTTTCCAGTATTCTTGCATTCTCTTCTGCTAGTTTCCAAAAATGATTTCTGTTAAACTCTACATCATCTCTAAAGTCTATATTATTGGTTAAGAAATATTTTAAATTTTTAACCAGATGCTCTAATCTCGTTTCTTCTGGATAAACAGTGGCATAATCTTTTATAGGAAAATAATCTTCAAAAGTTTTAAATCCTAGATCTTTAAGATGATTAAAAATTGAAGGATTGGCTGCTAATAGAAACGGATGACCTTGTGCAAACACTCTATAAATTTTCTCTGTGGCAAACGCACTGTTGTTATTATCGTCTCCGGGATGTCCTTCTGATATAAGACTTAGGCTGGTGTTGACAAATATCTCGGGATCAATCCAAGCAGAATCATTGGTCCACTCGGTGCTTAAAGTAACTGATTCGGTTCCATAGGTTTTAGATGAGTCATAGAGATCATCTACCTTGCGTTCTGCAAATTTGATAAATTCGTGATATTCTTCGACAGAACCGAAATAGGCTAGACAGTTTGTTTTTTGTTGTTCAGTCCACGGAGCAAAGAAACTCCACTCGGCATTGGACAACAATCCTAGTTTATATAGATCGTACAGTAGACCTATCCTATTAGGTCTATCAGGCACACCACCTAAAAATAAAAACCGCCCAGTATGAGTATTATATTCGCCTACTGATTTGCCTTTGTAACTGTTCCATACTGTATGCAAATAAAAATTGAAAGCGATAGTTTCGCAGTTGACTTTGTTATCGTGGCTCATACCTGACAGCAATTTTATATCCATACCTTTGGATCTAGCATAATTTATAATTTTGTTGTGTATGGTATTCCAGGTATCGTTATTCTTGTAAAGAAATCCGTCAGCCAGTAATAGGCCTATGATAGATCTATATCCCTCGTCATAGACTGCGTCGATATCTGCTGTGATTTTTTCGTAGGTCTGATCTGCATCTAAACGGAAAAATTCAAAATTCATTAATTTAGACTTCATAATGCTTATACAGTCCTAGTCTATTAGTGGCAGTTCCGCGATTATATTCTGGATATTTGTTGTCGTAGTCTAAACCAAATGTCACTGTGTTAGATGGAACTATGCCCAATTCTTCGCAGAGAATTTTTTGTTTTTCCGAATACTTGTTAAAGATATAATCCGGAGAATATTTCTCAATAATCTTTGCCCCCAATGCTGCACTGATCCTATTAGTATATCCTATTTTATGTAACATCAATAATCCGTCATCGTCGTCGGTTTTTGTCAGTCTCATACCTATACGAGCATAGGCCAAAGGAAATGCCTTAGATAAACTAAATGTGATGTCAGTTATACAATCGTAATTGAAATTAAAATCGATGTTAGCGCAGACACCAAAATAGGCGCAGTCTACCAGCACTGGTATGCCTAACTGTGAACACTGTACCAATGTATCTCGCATCATAGAATGTTCGTTACCTGTGTCGGAAAATGGTAAACTGATTATAACAGCATCATTCTCTCTAAGAATATCATCTTCTAAAAACTTCCAATCTGGCCAATTGTTGCGCCATGTTACCTGATGGTAAACATATTCACCACGGAAACAGCGAAATCTTCTTTTGTTGTTTTTAATATAAAACTTATCAAAGGCCTCTGTGGTACCATTAGAATAGGCCGAGAAAGTAAATTTTTCTATGCCCTTAATAGAGTTCAATTTCGTTGACTGTATCCACAGCAGATATTTTTTACAAAAGTCATCGGGATCGATCTGAGGTACAGAACTAAGATCAGATAGGATCTCACGGTCCATAACAGCAAAGGATCCTCCAAATTTCAAAGATCTTTTATCGTTGGCGATGGGGGTTTTTATCATATTACTACTTATCGTAAAAATGCGCAGATAATTACATATATGAAAGAAGATTATGAAATCGCAGATTGGTTATTAAATCATTCCAATTTTGGATGGTTGGAATTAGACATAAAGTTTGATCTCGACATTTGGAAAAAAGAAACAGCCGCAGCAGAATTCGTAGACCACAGAGGGCCGGATCATCCTGGTTGGAACAGCAGTTGCATACATGGAATCGATGTTGACAAGACAGGTGCATGGACCAATTATGGATATCAACAAGAAGAAGATGTTCCATACCAATGGACACGCATCAGCGATCATACTCCTAATATCAAACAGTTTTGGCAGGCATTTCCCTACGAGCGATATAGACGGATTAGATTTATGGAATTAGCACCGGGTGGTCGTATCAGTCCTCACAGCGATGCACCTGGTAGACTTCCCGGAGAAAATGGCATGGATATGCTGGAGTTTGGTGTGCCTATCAATGTGGCTATCATACACCCAAACGACTGCCATATGACCTTAGAAGGACATGGAACTGTACCTTTCGAGGAAGGCAAAGCGTTTATCATCAATATTAGAAATGTACATAGTTTTGTAAATAACTCAGATACCAGTAGGATACATTTAATTGCACACGGTATACCAGGCAATCGCAAAGATGATTTTGTAAAACTAATTGCAAGAAGTTACAGGAAACAACATGAACAGACACATTAAATTGCTAGATGCATTCTATGGAAATAACTGTAATCTAGCCTGCTCTAATTGTGACAGCAGAAGCGACGAATTAGAGTTTGATGGACCTAGCATAGAATCTATCAGAGAGAGTATTCTGCTGGCCAACGAAAAGTTCGATGTAGAAAACTGGAGTATGATCGGGGGCGAGCCTTTTCTTTACAAAGATAAAATATTAGAGATTATAAAGTGTATTAGAAGTTTTGAACCTAACAAAACTATCTTCATGTCTACCAACGGAATGCTTTTACACAAAAATATCGATTGGGTAGTTGATCTTGTAAAAGAATATAGAGTATGGGTACAGGTCTGCAATCATACTCCACTGTTTTATGATAAAACAACTATGGTAGAGGCTGTACATACTATTGGAAAAAAACTAGGCATGGAAGAAACTGTTCCTGCTTACTTGTGGTGGTACGATGTTTTTAAATTTGAAACTGGAACTGATAATTGGAAACAATATGTAAAAGATAAAGGAATTGATGTTGAGACCAGAGATCCTAACGACATTACCTACATGAAACAGAATTGGGGTATCCATTATATGGAGTCTCCAGTTTTTCAAACTATTGTGAACAAGATAAATGGAATACCTAGACCCTTTAATAGTAACCCGGCAGATGCATATAAGAATAGTTGCCCTAGCCAATTCTGTGCTTTTTTACATGATAAGAAGATTTACAAATGTGGAGCATTAGGAACCTTAAAAAGATTGTTAGAAAAATATAACATGATCGATGATCCAGAATGGCAAAGGTATCTGGCCTACAGGCCTGTAGATTTAGAAACATGTACTGAAGAAGACCTTGACCATTTTGCCGATACACATTATTGTAGTGTTAGTGAATGCAGTATGTGTCCCGGAGAATACCGCGGAATTGAAAAAAATCAGATAAACGTTTTGAAGATATATCGTAATGAACGACAGTAACATTGTTTTTTGCGTTATCGACGACATTGATTCGTATGCTAATCAAGAAATTAAAAACACGATACGCAATATATTAGACTTTACTATATCAAATCTTTTTACAAAAGGTTATACAGTGTTAGTAGATACTGATGAAGATAAACTTTTAAGAGGTACTAAAGGGTTTGATTATGCTGTAGTTATGAGTCCAGGGACGGAATATATAAACGGTTATAATTTTTTTAATGCGCTGAATGCTCTTGTTGACAGAGATTTCTTTTTAGCAGGACATATATTAGATAGATCAAAATATGATGCTTATTATGAATTACACCATCAATGTTTTGTTATCAATTTAAAGAAGTATAAAGAACTCGGGTGCCCCGATATCGGTAAACTAGAATTAGATTCAGCCCATACTCAAACAGAACCAATACGTAGCATTGAAAATATCCATGATGATTATACTCCCACTCATATAGTTTGTGGATCAATCGAAAAACAATACTTTCATAAATGCCACGGTTGGAATATTTTAAGCATTGCATTTTCTAAAGAACTTCCTGTAATCGTATTCGACGAATCTATTAGAAACAATAAAAAACACTATTACCCGGAAGTCGAACAGGATTTTTACAAACATAAAAAATACATCGACTACAAACTAGAATTTTGCAAAAGAGAATTTGTACATGTATGTAATACAGAATGGTCTACCGGGATCTCGGAAACATACAATCAGATAGTAATACCTGCAAGCGGTTATCTGTATCTAGATTTAATCGATCAAGGTAATGTAATTTTTTATGACTATAATCAACGATCGTTAGATTATTATAAAGAAAATTGCGAGAGAAAAGAAAATATAAATTACAAATTTGTTAAAACCAATCTTCTTGAAGATCTCGATTTAGTTGAATATTTAGAACCAGATCTTAAAACACTAGTCAACTTATCAAATATTTTTTGCTATGAAGGAACTGCTGCAAAATATTCTTTAACCCATCGATTAGAGGCACAGAATAAGTTAGTTGCAGCCTTAAAAGATAAAGTTAAAAATATAGATATTAATTTTACACTACAGGCCGACGAAGGTCATCGATAACATTTTTGAGAATTTGAAAAACTTTCTGATTTTTATTCTGATCTCCTAGATGGTTGGGAGATAAATCTTCTTGAGGATGCTCATTTTTTAATCGAGAAAAATGCATAAGAGGCACATCGATTTCGACACCGTGTTTCCAATCGTAGTATTTTTCGAAACTCCAGAGATGTATTATTTTAGTTTTATGAGAAATTTTTTCTAAAATATAATTATCAAAATAATTCAGTGCTGCAATGGATTCAATTTTTGATTTTTCGTCATCGTGTAATTTTAAAAAATATTTCTTTGCCGCATCGAAAACATCTTTTTGTTTATAGTGATCTTCATTTATATCTTTTTCTTTTAAGTGCAATACACTTCCCATAGTAAGACTTCTAAAGGTCCTATGGAATAGACGGTAATTGTCGGTCCAACAAAAGATACAGATATCAGGCAAGTTATCTGCAAATGGAGGGAATTGATTAATAATTACGTCCCATACAGAACTACCTCCGTACCCGAGATTTACTATATTGGCAGAATAATGATCCTTTACCATTGTAAGATACGTATCATATTTGTATTCTATACTATGTACGTTATCAAATTCCATACAGAAACTATCGCCGAAGAATCCTATTTTCATAGATATTCCGTAATTAATAAAGTTATACGATGTGTGTGTCCTATGTTTGCCGATCCGTGAATATCTCTCTCATTATCAAACATAAACACATCTCCGGCCTTATAGTTGGTAATCATATCATTGCCGTATAAAAAAATATGACCTGGTTGAAAATCTTGCAGCGGCATCCAGTATCGGTTACAAGGCTTATCGTGTACGTGCGGATCAGTGTGCATGGGCATAAACTGTCCGGGCATCATTTTAACGAACCACCAATGAATATTTCTGTTTGTCCAAGGAGGGTTTATATTCACATAGATGTCCCCATATTCATAGACCCACCAATTAACAGCCTTTAAATCATATCCTGCTAGTTCATATTTTGAATATTCTGCTGTCTCAGCAGCAGTGGCAGGTGGCCAATCTCTAGGACGGGCTTGGCCATCTCTAGTTAATATTAGGTGCTCCCATAGCGGATCAATCCATTGATTATAATTTCCGATGTATTTCATTAGTAATGTTCTAAGTGATCTATGCCCACAATCTTACGGAATGATTCTGTAAACTTACAGTCTACTCTTAAGCCGTATTCCTGTTCTAGGCTAGATTCGCCACCGTGCCAATCCTGATCATTCCAGAAGGCTGCATGACTGTTAACATAATGTTTGTCCTGTGTGTCTGGATCCCATATGTAGAATCCTCTCTTGGTACGATACCTGATGTGTATGAACTCGTTGTTGTGCGGAGTATAATAATCATTTTCAAAAACACCATTTTTAGCATCTAGGTCTCTGTGTTCGAATGCTTTGCCATTGTGGTCGCAATGAAAGAAAATAACACGACCTATACGGTCGATGATATTTTGTTTTTGTAAATTTTCTACCCAACGAACAACACCGGGAAAGAAACTGCTTTCTTCCGTCTTTTGACGTTCGGCATTGCGTTCGTTCCAGTCACCCTCGTTCCATAGGAAGTAATAGATGTAGGGATCGTTAGCACCTAACGCACTCTTAAGATAACGTGTAAAAAGATTTCGTTGTTTATAGTCTTTGAAATCTTGGGGATATATTTCCTTGCCGTGGACTTTGATAGGATGATCATCAGGCAACGACAAATATTCTTCGTGTGCTTTATAAATCGGTTTCCAATCCCATTTGTAACTTCCGCGGCTTTGATCAAATCCAGGAGCCATCCAAGTTCCTTCTTTGGCATAATCTCTTGCCAAAGCAAATCCTTTACAGATCTCTGCATGAAGATCTGTAAATCCCTTTACGTCCAAAAACGGATCTAAATTAATATAAGGCTTGCCGCCTATTCCTCTAATCATGTACGTACTTATCCGCTAAGTATGTACATGAAAACAGAATTCGAATACTACTATAACGATGTTCCGGGAAAGGGGTTATGTAGGAACAATCTAATTTATACCAGTTTGATTAGCAAAGATAGAAAGGTATTCTGCCAATGGTATCACAACGATACCGATTATCACCGAGGACAGAATCAAGTAGTTGATCCCGGTCTTATGGAAGAAAAATGGTTACGTGAAGTAAACTATATTACTCAAATGCGTAATGCCTATCCGGATTTAGTTCCAAAAATTCTTAATATAGATTTAGAAAGACGTAAACTATATTTAGAAATTGACGGTGTAGATTTTTGGCAACGATCGGGTCCGATTATACAAGATTATGATAGCGTATTACCTGACTGGCGCAAACAGATGCTAAACATCTTTAAAGCACACAAAGCCTTGGGCATATACAAATATAGTTTACATCCTAGTAGTTATTTTGTGGTAGACGGTCAACTCAAAAGTATTAATTATTTTTTCTGTTATCGAGATCTAGACAAAGAAATTAGTTTACGTAGTGTAATGAGTCATATTAGCGAAGACCGTCAGGCAGATTTATTCCCCAAGATGACCGCTATGGGAATCGATGTTGATAAACCGACACCATTTAAAGATATACAGTTATTGGCATTTGAAAGTTTTAAAACTAACTTTCCTGCAGACTTTATGAATGAATGTAAAGCATTGTATGTATAAAATTGTTGAATGGACCCCGGATTTGGATCTTGCTGCGTTTTATAAGGAAGCAGAAGAAAGAGGTTTTGCAAATAATTCTAGCCAGAAAGCGATGATCGATTGTTTCAGGAATGAAAGATCATGGAAGGGTTGGATATTATATCAAGACGAAAAAGCCATAGGTAGTGTTGTTGCACATTCGTTCGACGATGTTATGGGTCCTGGTAGTTATAGAGTATTAGCAAGGACCTGCACATTCGGAACTGCAAGACCACATGGCGGACTAATAACTCCCCAACGGTTGATTGCAGAACATCAAAATTTAACTGATCAATTTCTTTTACCTGCTTGTATTTCTTGGGCCGGCAAAGACAACATATATGCAACATCCAACGATAGTCGAGTCGCTAGCCAACGGCTTGTACATAGATACTATTTTCCTACCTTAGAAAAAGTAGGCATAGTAGAACGTATCAAAGAAGTACATTACAGATACACAGATCAAACCGTATGGAAGATATACGGTGATAAGTTTTTAGCAAATTTAGAACGCTATCCTAGATGGATTTAATAGGAATATTTCTAAACTTCTTTTTAAAGTTTGTATCGAGCGAAAATTTTATATTAGGTAAAGTTGTATCTTTTTGTTTATCGAAAGCACACAGTTTGCATACTTCGATTGATTTTTTTAAATCTACCAACATAAATTTTTTAACGGCATCGTACCCATCTAACGGATCGCAGGGTTTATATCTTTCTAATACATCTCTTGCTTCGTCTGTGTACTTTACTTGATGTTTGGCTTCTGGATAGTTTGTTGTGGCCGGGCAGTGATACATTATCCCTTTTTGAATATTGTATTCGCTGTGCCAAACACATAACTCGAAACTCTTTTCTTGATCTCCGCCCATATGGAAATGTACAGTACCATCCTCAACTCGTTGGTGATACGGCTGGAAAAAATGTATGAATTGTTCGTAGCGTAATATTCTTTTACCGTTTAACTTGTATTCAACAGTTCTATTACGCTGCAACGGAATGTAATCAAGTTCGATTATTTCTAGAGAATCAATCCAAGGCCCTAGTACAGTTAATATGTCTTGTTTTAATTGTTGATATTTTTCTTCGTCGTCGTAGTGACAAGACACTCTAAGATGTGCATTACCTTCTCCTACAATTAATCTTGCTAGATCTAGTCTCTGAATAAGTTTACTACCGTTGGTGGGAATTTCGATATGAGCATTAGGCCATAATCGTCTCATATTCAAGAACCATTCATCAAGTTTAGGGTGCAGAAACATCTCGCCGCCGGCAAATGCTATTTCATCAGTATCGACATATTCTGCCCATTTTTCCCAACGCTCTGCACTCTCTGCCCAATCAAAGTTTCCGGTGAAATCATAACAGGCCAATCCTCCACAATGACTGCAGGTGAGATTGCAGACATTATTCACAACTACAGAAAGGTACGTGTCTATCTTAATTTTCTGTGTCATGAATTACATTAGATAAATCTAAGTTAGGATTAATACGTCTGAGTTCCGACAAGAGATATGGCGTAAGTTTCCATCTAAATTCGACTTGCCTAATAGATGGTTTTTGAGTCCAAAAAATTATAGTGTCAACGATATCATCTCTAGAAGTATGATAATCGCTACCGAAGGCTGTGAGATTATGAGGGGGAACCTCGGTACCTTCTATAAACCCAAGATCTAAATGAAGAATAGGAATACTATCGGGTTTAATGCTTTCTAGTCTGCAGGCTTCGGCGAGTTCTTGTTTATCGTGTACATACTGAGTGGGAATTAACTCAGGATAGAATCTACTGATGCTACCCATTACTACCATCATATCAACTTTGTTTTTTAGCGCATGAAATAATTTTAACTGTTGTTTGTCTCTGTAAGCATTATTAATAAAGATCTCAGCACCAGAGGCTTCTTCTACTATCTTATCAAAATCTTTATCTATGTCGTATCCATTTCTTCGACTCATGCCTACAATCTCTCTGCAACTAACTTCTTTAAATTTATCATAGATAGATTTACCGATACCGTATGTATGTCCGGTGATTACAATTTTTTTATTCATTAGGATTTCCTGTTGGATCAAAACACACTTCTGTGATAGCAGGATATTCTAACCAAAGATCTATTATTCTTAACAATAATTCTGTATTATTATATCCCTTAGCACTCAAGTGCAACATTAATATATTTGGCATGGCCAAATCTTTTATTCTTTCTGCTAATTCTTTTTTGTGTAAACTATAAATTGGTAACTTAGGGTCTGGATAAAATGCTGCTACACTTCCGCATACTATCATTTTACCTACGTGGTTATATAATTGATTTAAGAAATCAATCTGTTTCCCGTTCGCATAGGCATTATTAATAAAAAGATCGCAGTCTTTCGCTGTATGTACAACATTATCTAAACCGGTGCTACTATTGAAACCTATAACTTCCCATCCTTTGGATTTTAAATGATCCTTAAAGACTTTTCCTATTCCTCTAGTGTCACCGGTGATCACACATTTAAAACTCATAGGTAATCGCAAATACGTCCTTGTTGAAATTAACTAAATCAAAAATTAGTTTTTCGTCAGCGTCGAACTCAACTAAACTATTGTCAAATCGAAAGTTGTTTATTTTATTCAATTTATTCATCTTATTCAACCAAGGACTGATTTCGTTATCAAATCTATACCTGTAGTCAAAAATATTTTGAGCAGATGTTATCGAAACATGCACGGCTCTATCAAGATTTCCTTTTGACAGCAATTTTCTTACAACTAATTGTGCTCTAAATATTTCACCGTAGTTGGTCGCAGCATGGATTTTTCCTGCATCCATATCATACCATCGGTTATTAGCAACTGTAGGATACATAACTTGATTTGAAATATCTACTAGAAAACTATTATTTCCTTGAAGATTTAAATGATATCGATCGTCTATATCTGCATGTGCCATATAACTTTCTCCCGGACTTAGGATGATTATTCTGGCCTCTCCGTGTTCGACATCCAGTGTAGCCAATATATCTTGCCAAACAGTATTTTTAAATTGATCTTTTAACTTCCAAGGATCATAAAAGAAGTTACCAGTTGGTTCATTTAATGCTGTCTTTCCTTGAAAATTTATCAATTCTTTCCTGGCGAGATCGATAAGTTTAGGGTCCACTATAAAGTCGGTTTCTCTGATCATGAAATATTTATATGCTACTATAATGACTTAAATATATTCATGGAACTTTATCTAAAACCCGAATGGAAAAGGATAGGTATTAGTCTAAGCGGTGGAGCCGACAGTGCTTTACTGGCGTATCTTATATTAAAAGAAACCAACGCAGATATCTATTTTACAACACAGATAAGAATGTGGAAGACTCGTCCTTGGCAGCGTTATGTTGCTCTAGATGTAGTCCAATGGTTTAGAAATCATTTTCCAAATCTCATATCGCATATTGAAGGATTTATTCCGCCCGAAATGGAAGAACCTCACACAACATATATCAAAGACGAATATGGTAAACTGAAACCGGGTAATAGGATTATACTTAGATCTCACAATGAATGGGCTGTACATACATATAACTTAGATGCTTGGTATGCCGCTGTTACAAAAAATCCACCGGATGTTACTGGCGGACTCGCAGAGCGTGACGAAGGAGTATTACCTTTACATATGAAGCACATGGGCATTGACGTTTGCCATCCTTTCGCATATACGACTAAAGACTGGATCGTGCGAACCTATCACGACTTAGGGATACTAGACTTGTTTGATATCACTCGAAGTTGCGAAGGCGAGTTCAAAGATATAACATACGAAACATACACACCCGGACAATATGTTCCTATATGTGGTGAATGTTTCTGGTGCAAAGAAAGAGAGTGGGCCATTGAACACACAAAGTAAAACATTTTGTATGCATCCTTTTACGGGGCTGGCAACCAGAGAAGATGGTGCTATCAAAGTCTGCTGTCGTAGTGCTCCTGTGGGATTTATACAAGATAATACTCTAGAAGAAATCTGGAACAACAACACCATGAAGGAAGTTCGTAGACAGGTACTCTGCGGGGAACGTCCGGAAGTCTGTAGACCTTGCTTTGATCTAGAGGATCAAGGGGTAGAAAGTCTTCGCCAGCGACATATCAAAGGTGTTATTCCCGAAGCACGTATCAATTTATATCCTAATGTCCTAGAACAGTTGCGTGACGATTATACGATGCCTTTTGAATTTCCTACGATGGAAATCAAACTTAATAATCTCTGTAATCTAAAATGTCGTATGTGTCACCCTATGGATTCGACATCGTGGAATGATTGGGATCAAGTAGAAGATTTTTATAAAAAAGAAAACAACTATCTAGTTCCGGTGATCAATAAACTAGAACTTAGGACTAGTAGATATCTTTGTCCGTTCGAAAACACAGATAACTGGTGGCAGAGTTTTGAAAAACTACTGCCGTATTTCCGTCGTGTAGAGTTTGCCGGTGGAGAACCTTTGATGGATCCACAGCACTATAAGATCTTAGATATGTTAAAGCCTTATGCTAAAAACATCGAGATCAAATATGCTACCAACGGCACTACATTGGGTATAAGCAAAGGAAGAACTATACATGACTATTGGCCATATTTTAGAAGCGTTGCCGTTAATGTCAGCATTGATGGCATTCATGATGTTTACAATCACATTCGCAGCAACAGTAAGTTTGATGATGTTGAAAGAAACATTAAAGAAATAAAATCTATTCCCAATGTCAGTAGAGTAGTAGGTGCATTTACCGCACAGGCTGGAAATATCCTACAGGCTGCGGAATGTATTGATTACTTTATTAATGAAATGGGAATCGTATTTTACAGTCACCGAGTAAGTTATCCTAACGTGTTGTCTGCACAGGTGCTGCCGCAACCCTTGAAAGAACTGGCTATAGAAAGGTTGATGTCTGTAGAACAGAGATTGTTTACTTTTCCCAACATCCAAACCAGTTCATTGTTAGAAAGCGTAACAAGACAACAGATCAAAGACAATATCAACTATCTACAGGCCAAAGACCAAAGTCACCTGTGGCCGGACTTCTTAGAGTTTAATCGTAGACTAGATGCTACAAGAAATCAAAGTTTATTAAAGGCTGTGCCGGAATTTAAAAATTATTTATGAAGTTTATAGTCACTATCAGCAATGGCAACGATGCTAAAGATCTTGTATTCGATGTTTATAATACAGATATAGCATATCGTTGGGCGAAAGAAATCGCTAATAACTATCCATTGTATGAAACTGATAGATTTCAAGCGTGGCCTGGAAACAATAAAAATTTATCAGACTATGTTGGTTTATTAAAAGAACAAATAGATATTGTAAATTCTTATGCACCGGAAACTATAATATTCGATCATTTGCTTAGTCAAGATACACTAAACTATCTTCATAAATTTTTTGAAGATCTTAGAGGACATATCGAGACAGGAACCGATTTTTATAACGCCGCACCAGATGAAATTAAACAGGCCATTGATAAATTTAATGTATTGATACACGAAACAGAACATTTGATTAGAAATAGCGGAACTCCTACTATCATAGGAACATTCGCTGAACGTCCACGCATTCCTTTGATTAAAGAAGATTACGATCTCTTTACTATTAAATGGAAATACGGAGAAGTGTATATTAATTACTGCGAGGTCGGTAAGACATTGTTAGATGTGTTTAAAGATCAGGATAGTCATATCGGTGAAAATAATATTAGACCGCAGAAATATTACAGCGCAGATTTTATGATTAAATTTGGAATAGAATTACCAGAAGAATTTCACCAACAGCGTATCAAAGAATTCAACGCATGGTATGATAAACAATTATATAGATTTGAAAATATATCATTGGGAATGATCCCTGTGGCTATTTTGGAAGAAGGTGAACCATATTCGGGTTATACAAGGATTAAATCAGTATGCATAAGGTAACTTCTGCTTGGCCTCACCAGGATCAGATCAAAGTTGAATGGAACTTAGGTAAACGCTGTAACTACGATTGCAGTTATTGTCCCGCAAGTATCCATGACAATCACAGTCCTCATACTGATATAAACATTTTAGAAAAGGCTGTAGATCGTTTATGCGAATTAGATAAACCTTTACGTATTAGTTTAACAGGCGGAGAACCCTGCGTTCATCCAGATATAGAAGATTTTTTAGAATACCTAAAAAGAAAATACGTGTTCTGGGTAAACCTAACTACTAATGGTACACGCGGTTATCGATGGTATTTAGATAACGAAATATTCTACAACCATCTTGTATTCAGTTTACATTTTGAACACGAATGGACTAGAGTAGTAAACACTATAATGAAATACTATGACAGTACTGAAAGAGAATTTCATGTCAATATAATGGCGCACCATAACAAAATGGATCATGTTAGAAATGTTGTTAAATCATTCAGTGACCTTGGTATTAAATATGCTGTTCGTAGGATACGTTGGACCGAAGGTGATCACAACGTTTTTGACGATCTTCGCTATAACGGCAATGATCTTCAATGGATCCTCGAGCAAGATGCTACTGCTAAACCTAATTGTCGTATAGACGATTCTCAAATAATTCATGCCAATGATGTGATAAAAAAGCATATGAATCAGTTCAAGGGTTGGACATGTAATGCCGGTCTCGAAAGCCTCATGATCAATTGGGATGGGGAAGTGCATCGTGCTACCTGTAGGGTAGGTGGTAGTCTGGGAAACATCTATAATGGAACATTTGTTGCTCCTAGCGATCCAATTATATGCACACGAGACTGGTGTACATGTGCTGCGGATATACCGTTAACAAAGATGAGATAACTCAGGAAACACTGATCGAAAATCGGTTTTTCTTAAAGTATCTAAACGTTCTATATATTCTTTAAATGCTGGTAAAAGATGAGTATGATCTTCAGCATTCATGAAATCCAAAACCGCTTGCCATCTACGCCATCCATAGGGATTATCTTTCCAGAAGTCTTGATCCTGTCGATAGTTCTCATGCAACCAAGTAGCGAACTCTGCGAATAATCTTCTAACTTCAGCCTTATCTTCTGCAGGCAAACATCTGATGCTGAGAAACGTAGGAATATAGATAAGATGCATGTTGAATATCCCACCACCTGCTTGTATTCCGCCTGTTACATTGTCAAAGTTTATCTTTTTAAAGTTCTGTTGGATCTTCCATTTAGCGAACTCTGGTAGATGTTTGATGTTTAATATCTGTATAGCAGTGGCTATACTGACCTGGATGCTGTCTGGAGTATCATCAAGCCTTCGCAAATTCTTTTCTATAGTAGACCAATCGCTGGGATATCTTATGTAATAGTTTTTATACGACAGCGCATCTATGCTGAACCCAACTTTTACTTTTTTAAACTTAGTCCAGAGATCGATTATTTCTTCGTCTAATAACAAACCGTTGGTATTATATCGTACTAGGATTTTATCCGCATAACCCTGTCTAATGATTTCTTCTAAGAACATCTTATGTTCTTTAATCATCAAAGGTTCTCCGCCGGCAAAATAAACCTGCTTTAGATTAGGAATCTGAGCATACATTTCTTTCCAGAAGTCTGGATTTTCGTGCCAGAAGTTATCAAACTCTTTCCTATCCCAGGCCATTTGTTGCTGAAGGGCTTTATGTTGGAATAGCGGGTATACTTTTTTATGATCACCGACCCATTGACTGCTGTCATGTGGACTACACATCACACATTTTAGATTACAGGTATGTCCTAATCTAAGATCTAAGTAAACAAGTTTTTCTGGTATCGTGCCATCTTCCTGTGTAGATGAAATAAGTTCTTCTATGTCTATACCTTCTTCTATCCAAGTACCAGTTTCCCATACACGTTTGCTGGCAACTCCTTGGCTTTCTTCGTCGAAGCATTTTTTACAACTGGATGGGATGTTTCCGTTTAACATGGTAGTACGAACACTGCGCATATATTCGTTGTTCCAAGCACTCATAGGAGTCTCTCGACCAAAGTTGGCAGGTCGACCGGTTTCATTTTTAACCAATCCTATGGTATGATTAGTGCCCGCACCGCTGGAGTTAGCAGAACAGCACAGTCGCATGTCGCCATTTGGTCTCGTAGCGAAATGTATCCAAGGCAGTATGCAGAATGTTTCGCTGCCGCTGATGCTGGCTATTTTGTTTTGCCACAGTCCTAACTTCGTTGTTTCGGACTGCATCCAATAAATTTCTGTTTCATCCATTACAGTTTTTCACACAGGTCCAGGGTTTTAATGTTTGTAGAGTCGTACTTAGTTGATCCCATGCTAGGTCATTTATATTAGTGACATTGAGATTAGGAACACCTATCATTCCAAACTTTGATTTAGTATCTTCGACTACGAGATTCCTTAACTTTTGTATTGGCAAGTTTTCTACTATAGGCTGTTCTATCCAATCAGAACCTATCCAACAGCAGGGAAACACATTTCCCCGAGCATCTACATATATTTCATTCTTTTCTATACACTTAGGTTTTAAAGTTGTCGTTTCGACTTTTCTTTCCCATATAGAAATATCCTTGCTGATCTTTTCTAGTGGTAAAAACTCTATAACAGATTCTTGAAGAGCAGGTTCTAGATAATACTCTACATTTCCTTTTTTGTCCTCTACTGGAAAATGCGTCATGTCGTAGAATCTTTTGGTGTATTTGAAATTAATATTTTTAAATCCAATATCTAACATCTGCTTCTCAAACTCAAACACTTCGTGTTGATTGTGTTTGAAGATCAAACAATCTATATCAGCGTTTCCTCCGGCATTTATAAATGCCTTGGCGTTTTCTATTATCTTTTTCCAACTAGTTCCTCGTCTGTATAAAACGTGACTGTCCTCAAACCCATCTATACCAAATGTGCACCGGTGATTTTTGCCTAATACCTTAGCAAGATTTTCCCACCATTTCGTGTCTCTAGCACTGCCGTTGGTATGTATTCCTAAATGGCATTCACTATTAATCGATCTTATATATTGATATATTTCTAAACAGTCTTGTGCTATTATAGGATCACCATAGTTGCCGCAGGCATAAAAATTTCTTAGATTCTCAAGGAACGATGCAGGGAACCATTTTTTAAAAACATCTAACGAGATATCATACTTTCCTACAAATTCTCTTTCTTTGCCGCCATTGACATTTCTAGCGCACATGGGACAACTTGCCTGACACCTATCAGTTAACTCTATGTGTAGATCTGTTATATTACTAGGATACATATTACCAGATGTTAAAAAGATATTTAGGAACTAACCCCGTGTTCATTCCAGCATGCCAAGATTTTCTACTAGGCCATTCATATACTGATCCCTGATGTTGATTATAAAAACATTGATCTTCAACTATTAAAATATGTCCATGCACCGGTGGGCCTATGTGACAATGGAATCTTCTTATATCTGTTCTTTTAGATAATTCAGTTTCGTTATCATTAACATCCCAGTGCCACGGACTAAAATTTCCTATGTGTATCCGACTTACCCAACAACTATTAAAGGTATTAATTCCCACAAACTCGCAAAACTTTTCTGCAATACTGTTATCAAAGGCTTTTCCTGAAACAAACATATCCCATCCTACGTTACCACCTTCGTGTACAGTCTTAAAATCTGCCTTCTTCCATATATCAGTCACTTCTTCAAGACCCGGAATAGGATCACCTTCTTTATGACTGGGGCCTATATAAGTGGGGGTAGTAACTTCAAGTTGTTTGATCAACCCGTTCCAATCTATCGTGTCGCAGATACCTATGTGTTTTATCATTTATAACCTAAAAAATGAAAATAGTATTGTGGGAACTGTCCACCGTTTGCAGCAGAGTGATAATCTTTGTAATTGTCCCATTGAAAAATATCTCCCTGCTTATTATAGTATAATGCTTCTTTGTCAAAAACCAATACACTAGCAGGCCTTGGTTTGTCAATACAGCAAACATAACGATATAACATTCCGTACTTTTCTAACCACTCTTCTTCTTTGTCTTCTACATCCCAATGATAAGGAACAATCTTTCCTGGACGAACTTCACTAATAAAAACTCTTAAAGGTTTCGCTTGAATAATTTCAGAAAATATATCTTGTACTTCTATAGGAAAGTGATGACCTGGATAATAGTCATACCAACATATATCTTCTAATTTATAACCTGCTCTAGTCCAGGTGCCTATCACATCATGGTAAGAGCCTAATAATTTTTGGTCATTGGAAAAGGATGCTTCTGATCTATCTACTACAGATGTAACTGTGTTTTTATCTGGATCTGTTCTTGATTGGCATTCCGCTATAACAGCGTCCCAATCTACCCTATCGCCGGTATTTCCTATATAGATTGTCATTCGGGATCCGTTCCAAAAATTTCTTTATAGATATATGTCATGTCTCGATCGCCCCAAAGTACATGTTTCCCCATAGAGCCCTTGAACATACGTTCTAGATTGTATTTTCCATCTACTATATCGCCTGTTTCTTCTAATCTAAACTTGGCAGTATGATGTATAATACTATCCATCCATACAGAATCAACCCAATGATCGTTTACTGGAATACATCCGTACCAGTCTATTGCTTTCATAACGCCATCGTTGTCTATGAAATGGCAATGAGGATACATAGTTAATTTATAGGTTCCCAAGTTGTATAAATCTAATTGTATGTTTTTTATTTGATCTTGCCAATTCGGACAAACTATGTCTAAATCTTTACTTCCGTAAAGCATATGATTACAACTCTTGCCATGCCACTCGAAAAAAATTCGTTTATGCTTGTAATCAATATCAAGTATCTTAGGCATAAAATATTGATTTTTGTATTCTAAAATATATTTTACTTCTTGATTAAAAAAATAATCCACCGCTTCTTTGGTATAAAGAGGTCGTATTGGATCTTCAAATCTTTGATATTTGTTTAACCAGTCGTAGTTTGCACAAAATACATTACCTTCGGGATTGAATAAAGGCTCGTAGGTTTGTTGTGACATGCATCCGAGACCGTCTGCATCCAATTTAAAAAAAGGTTTCCAATTATCTAAATTCATTCTACTCTAGGACCGTTGGCCAAAAAGAAAGCAGCAATCCATTTTACTCCTTTAGTAACAGGCAATGATTCGTGTATGGTAGACCAATTAACCTTTTCATCAGGATAATCATATTCAAAATACATACAACCACCTAACTCTGGTTCTACTGTTACATTCAACTCCGGCCATGTACACCGACCACCTTCATAGCCCTCGTTTAACCAGAATATTGCTGTGGCTTTTCTGTCACCGCCCTTTGAATAATAAGGAACGACTTTAGTATCATAGGGAAAATCATGATGTAACCCAAAATACTGATCTGTGTTATATTTGTAAATATCCCCTGCCTCGATATGAGAAATTGGTACTCCGATCATATCTACAATTTTCTTTTTAAAAAATTCTCTATCTTCAGGATCTGTGCTTTCACTGATTGATCTCTGTTCTACCTCTTCGGTAATTTGTCCGTAGGTTTGTTCTCTAGATTCCAACCCAGCATTCGGGTTCATGGCATTATCATATTTGTCTACAAATTTCTTGCATTCGTCAGGCGTTAATACATTTCTAAAAACTGAAATTCTTGGATATGCCAAATATGTTATTTCTTCAAACATTTTTCTTTCCTATGATCATAAATCTTTTATACAAAGGCAATTCTAAATCGCCTGCCCAGAGAACGTCGAGATGACTTTGTTTTTTAAATTCTTCTAGGTCTGAAGCGGCTCTGACATGCTCGGGTATATTGTAATTATTACTTTGTAACACCAATAATGATGTTTCAGGCAAATCATTTAACCAGCAGTCGTAATCAAATTGCGATATATGTTCACAACTCGTGTTAATAATAACGTCTGCATCCGAACGAATATTGCACATATCAGCAACAACAGCAGAGAAACGACCCTCCATTTCTTCCTTCTTATTCATCATAACGGCCACTGGTTCACATTCCGGGTCTATGTCGATGCTTCGAATGTGTTTGATAGGTATAGCACTCTGAAACAGCATACTGGACAATGTTCCAACCCAACCGCCGTGTATGTCAACACTGAGAGGAAAATCCATAGTTTTGTTGCGTTCCGGATAAATGTACCATTCAAGGGTTTCGACTAGCCATTCTTTACTCTGTAATTGGCCACGCCAAAAGGCATCAAGGGTACGCATTGGATTTTTGCTTTCTCGGATGGCACACATCCAATAATGTAGGTGTTCTAGGTCTATTTGCATTTTGGTATCTTACTATCTGCTGAACTAACACATGTCGGCGTAATACATATTTTTGGTTCTTCGAACAATTTAAATCCTTCGGATAATGTTCCTAGCGGAACATCCTGACAACTATACGATCTTTTAACTTCGTTGCCTCTGATGATCATACTCTGATAGCCGCTGTTACAGGTCCATCCTTTAAATTTATTAAAGCCGAATGCGTTAAATCTTTCTGCTTGATCAAAGAGATGCTCTTGATCATTTTCATCATATAATACAATTTGATATATTTCCTCACCTTTGAATGCTTGAGGGAAACCGGTGCGCATCAGTTTAATCATATCGTCGGTATAACCCTCTACTACAAAACTTGCTGTAGGATCACTCTGCGGTTTCAGTGTAACATTAATTCCTCGAGCGTGAAGTCTTGCACAGCGTTCATACAAATCGTAAAATTGTTCAGGAACCATAACTTGATTAACAGTCACGTATACATTCTCATACATTAACTGTAAACACTTGTCCCCAAACTCTTGTTCCTTGGCAAACTCTGAATGGTAACTGGCTGTGATACTTCTGCGTTGAAGATCTTTAGTGTATTCGCACCAAGTCTTCCACCATTTGCTACCGGGACTTAGGTTAGTAGTCATATGTATGCTTTGGTACGGTGTCTGAGGACCATCATCTAAATGTTTAGTTAGATCTAATAACTGCTTATATGCAGTAGGTTCTCCTCCGCTGAAACTCCAATGGAAGTCTGTAAACCCATTTTGTCTAGCCTGACTTTTAATCTCGTCTACCGTTCTTTTGTAAACATCTATACTTTGATGATCAGGCTTATCTGATCTAGCATAAGGCCAACAATAACTGCATTTGTAATTACAGAATCTACCTAATATCCAACTAACAGAGAACAGCGGACGATCTAACATTGTCCGCTGACCGAATCTTTTAATCTTGTTAAAAGGAATAGATTCAAAATCAGACATTAAAATTTTTCCGCAATCACATTTTTGAAAGGAGTTGGATCATAGTTCGGTACCAGCATCTTTAATTTTGTTAAATCGGGTATTCTTCTTTTAACACTGCCTGTTCTTCCCGGAACTGTTACCCAGTCGACCGTCTTTCCTAACTTAGTTGCTATAACATTGGCTGCTTCTAATATGTTTATTTCCTCATCGCTGCCTATATTAATAACATCATTATTAATACGTCGATATACTTGCAGCAAGGCACGAACTGCATCTTCAACATAACAGAACGATCTAGTTTCGTCATGCCCAATTATCGTGTAATCTTGTTTTTCTATCTTCTGAATGATGTCATATACAAAATGACCCGGTCCGCTATCCTCGCTGTAAACATTAAAGAACCTTGTAATCAGAAAATCAATATCACTGTTAAACAAATAATTCTCTGCTAAAATTTTCGGAAGCCTATAACTCCATCGTGGATTGTGAATATTTTCTATGCAAACAGTAGTCTCTTCCGAAGTAGGAAATGTGTCTGTACCTGCAACAACTTCACTACTACTGGCGTATATTAATTTACATTCTTTATTCGTTTTAACAAAGTTAAAGATTGCCAAGTCATTAGTAACATTATTTTCAATAAGTGTATTTGGAATTTTATAAAAATACTCAGTACCGTTTATAGCGGCCATGTGAAAGACATACTTAAAATCGTTGTGGGTTGAATTTAAGAATTCGATTAGATCCGATCTTATAAATGTACCATCTGGAACAAAGGTCGGATATCTAAAGTTATTGTCTATGCCTATTACTAAATAATTTTTAGATAGTTGTTTACACAATTCTCTGCCTATTAATCCTGCAGCCCCAGTGATTAGAATTTTTTCTGCCATTCTTTATTAAGTTCTCTAATATATTTGAACCATCGACTATCGATATCTTCCTTGTCAAGAGAATCGATTAAAAAGTCTAGATCTTTAGGCAAACATTTTCCACCGAATCCCCTAGTACCGTCGTGACCGGGTACTTCCATGTAGGTTTGATTATGTGCGACTTTGAAATACATATCTTTAACCTTGCTATAATCTGCACCTACCCGTTGAGACATGTCATAGAATAAGTTTCCAAAAGCGATACGCATCACGGCAAAATTATTGGAAAACATTTTAACCAATTCTGCTTCGCTGGTAGAACATTCTACAATTTCTTCGACTCTCAACCATAATGGTAGGTCCACAGAATTATGTCCGACTATTAATGGACGCTTCTGAGAATCTTCTTCCCAAAATCGTTCTCTCAGAAATTCTGGCATATAAATTATTTTTATACCCAATTCCTCTTCAATTTGATCACAGGTTCCGATTGGCAAAGTACTTCTAATTACAACTTGGACTTTGGAATTTTGATTTACCAGTTCTGATATTTCGTTTTTCAATATTTCAATATCATGAGGAGTTCCTGTAGGAATACAAACAAAAATACATTTACAATCCTTTAAAACTTCTCGTGTTGTGTTTAACAGTATGTCGTGCATGGCCACGACCTGCTTCCTTAGAAGTCCATAATGTGTTCCTCGTCCTACATAACCGTATCCGAGGATTCCAAAATAACCGTTGTCATAAATCATATAATCTTTCTCGAGTTGAAGTATATATGCGTTGTAAGTCGCAATAAACGCTATATTTGAACACAAAACATTTGATTATTCGTAAAAAGGATTATATAATGTACATGTGGTCGTAAGTGGAACATGGCAGACCTCCGGTCCGTTGCGAAACGCACTTGGGATTGGATTTTGGCATAGCCTAAAATCTTTGTAGGTTCGAATCCTACCGACCACACCAGATTCTATAATAAGTAGAATACTACTAACAAAAGGAAACATAACATGTCAAACACAGTAGATCAATTAAAAGCAGCATTTGAAAATTTTCTAGCAGAAGATGCAAAGTTCACCGGCGGTAATAACGCAGCAGGAACTAGATCACGTAAAGCATTGGCCGAAGTTGGCAAACTTGTAAAGGCTCGTCGCAATGAAATCACAGCAGAAAAGAACGCCCGCAAAGAAGCCAAGGCAAAGTAAAGTGTTGACCGAAGAGCAGAAAAATGCATTAGAAGGTGAGCAGGGTTCTTCTGATGACAACATTATTGATTTAAGTAATTATGGAGCAGCCTGCGAGACTCTCAATATTGATAGTTTAACTGCTTCAGATATTATTACATTAAACTCTTCCTCAATATCAACTATAGACACATCGTCTATAACAACGATCACACTACCGTCGGTTTCCTATGTCGGCGGTGGTGCGACCGGTACTTCTTATCAAACTAATTGGACCTCTAATACTGGTTATACGCTCAGCGGAATTAATGTTTCTCCCCCAACAGTTAACATCGATAGTAATGGCATTGATATTAAAGACGGTGGGGACATAAAAGTTAAGGGAAAAAGTCTTAGCGAGTTTATGACAAAAATGGAACAACGTATGGCAATACTTGTACCAGATCCCAATAAGTTAGAAAAGTTTGAAGCACTTAAAAAGGCCTATGAACATTATAAAACAATGGAGAGTCTTTGCTTTGATGAGCCCATCGAAGAGGAAAAGAAATGATCGAGAAAGAGTACAGCGTCGAAAATAAAAAAATTTTAGTTTACGACAATGTATTCTCTCAACAAGAAGTTAATGAGATTTACACGTTAATAAGTCAACGTCCTTACAGAAATCATAATGTAGACGATTCTTTGCATCATAACAAGCATATAGATGTAAAATGGTCTAGCGAAATTGATGAAAAAGAATTATTGTTACAAACACTATTAACAAAATATAGTGAAGTGATGCCAATGTTCTTTGACGGAAAATATGCGATCAATAGATCATATGTGAATTATGCTACTCACGGAACTGTAGATCTCATACATGAAGACTGTGCTTATTATATAAAAGATAATTTCACAATTTTACAATTTGGAAACTTTTATTGGACCAGCAACTGGCATGGAGAAACAGTTTTTTATGATTCAAACATGTCCGAAATTCTTTTCAGTTGCAGTTTGAAACCAGGAAGAATTATAGTGTTTGATTCGAGCATTCCTCATTCTGCCAGACAGCCTTCGAAAATTGCTGAGTATCCTCGATATACTATAGCGATGAAAATACACAAAGTAGGAAATTAAAATGAATGTTAAACTTGTCTCATACTCACAGCCAACCAGCGAGTTCTCCGACCTGGGGATCTCGGATGCTCAAGAACTCATCGCGTATTGCGCCCGTGTCAGCAACCCTAGCAACCAATTCAACACAGACACATCCGAAAAACTCATCAGATACTTGGTCAAACACCAGCACTGGTCACCACTCGAAATGGTCTCAGCCTGCATGGAAATCACAACAACCAGAGACATCGCAAGACAAATCCTGCGACACAGAAGTTTCAGTTTCCAAGAATTCAGTCAGCGATATGCTGACCCTACTAAAGATCTCTCGTTCGTTCATAGAGAAGCACGGTTACAAGATCCAAAAAACAGACAGAACTCAACCGAACTCGACGTCGTCAACAACTTCGATCACAGAGAAACGGCCAAGTTCTGGTTGGAGAAACAACAGGAAGTTATACGAACAGCACGAGAAGCCTACACATGGGCTATCAATAACGGTATAGCCAAAGAACAGGCTCGTGCTGTATTGCCAGAAGGGCTTATAGAAAGTAAACTATACATGAACGGTACACTACGTTCTTGGGTACACTTTATTGAATTACGGTCAGGCAACGGCACCCAAAAAGAGCATCAACTAATCGCATTAGAATGTGCTAGAGTCATTGCTGCTATTTTTCCCATGAGTGAAAGCCTTGTCAACCATGAATGATGAAGTCAAAGAGTTCTGCAAGAACTACGAGGTCCGTGTCCTAAACGATCAAAAGCGTAGGGCACGGTACCATCCACCTAAATTTTTCACAGTCCCCGAAAGGGCTGACATTATTCGAAACGACATCGTTGAATACGAAACTGAAAAGGTAGTTACTTTAGAGATACCCGAAAGCAGACTTCGGGCATTAGTTGAAATGGAACGACGTTTTTACAAATGGCAGCATCATACTAAGACAGAAGTTGACATGTTTGAAACCCTAATGAACAAAGAGCGGGAAGAAGCATACTATCGTAATACCAATCCTGCTGTCCAAAAAGCCTACGAGCAATATTCGATCATGCTCAATCTAGCAGGCTATCAAAGAAAATTTTGATTCAAAAATCATATCTTATTGACAGGTTTTATAAAATATCGTATAATTAAAGTGTTCGACAGAAAGAAATTATTATGAGAAATTATTGGACTTGCTCAAAATTCGCAGACTGGATACGCGGCACTACTAAACTAAAGTGCGGCACCGGCAAAGAATGGCGTGAATGGGAAGAGGCCGCTAAGGCCAAGTATCCAATCCGTTGGTGGCTGGCTGAAGAAGGCCTAGACAAAATTCAAAATGTTTGGTGTTATATTCCAGAAAGAATCAACGATGTACGCTACTATATTAACAACCGTTGGGTTACCCGAACCCACGCCCTTACTGCTCATCCCCGTGATATTCCCCGTGGTACTTGGCGCGATGTTGGAAATCGTTTTCTACCTTGTCTAATGAATGAACTTGTAGATTTTGTTGAAGTTGAACAAGCATGGCATCATGTTCTCTGGGATAAAGAAGCCCGTGAAAAATACAAAACTCCTTGGACTCGCAACTTTTTCCGATTCCGTACCTGGCGCTGTCCTGAAGCAGGCATCGACTACCTAAAGTGGGCTATGACTCTTACCAACGAAGAGTTTTTAGATGAAGGCGAAAAACATTTGGCAGAACCTACTTACCAAGCCAATGCCGCAAAAGAAATTCTAGAAATATATACTTGGTGGAAAGAAGTTTATCCAAATCGTCCAGATGTGCATGATGCCAGTGGTTGGAGTGCTTACTGCGAAATGCGTAGAGAAAAAGGTTATAAATTCTTTGACATGGAAGATAAGACTCCCGAAGAAGCAGAAATGTGTAAGACTGCCCTAGATAAGAGTACCGAAATCGAAAAAGCCTACAACGACGAGGACGAGGCTATGATGATTCGTCTTATCAAAATACGTGAAAGTCTATGGACTTAATATGAAAACTTCTGCGTTTAGAACTTGGGTAAGAGAATTATGGTATGATAACTGCGAAGAACATTCTCTTTCCAAAATTCCTAAATATACGCACGAAGAATATTTTCAAAAATTCAAATGGTGGTTGAAAAGAGAATACAAATACCGATACAAATACCGAAGGAATAAAAATGGATAACGAATCTCAGATGTCTGACGAACTAGAAAACCTCTACCAAGAGTATTGGAACTTCCACGGTACAATGTTTGACAAAGATCATGGACCTTTAGAGATTGCAGCCATTCTCATTGCTCAAGGTTTGACTCTTTATAAAACTGTACTAGATGAAGAAGATTATAACAAAATGGTAACTTCAATTATGGAGTCTAGCCAAAAAGTATTGAAGTTAACTCCAGATATGGGTATACTACATTGATGAAAGTACAAATACCAGCCGAAGGCATCTTGAAAACAAACGATTGGGGAGATAGTAAATCTTATCACGTAGTCTGCGACTGCGGATCTGATGATCACATTCATAATCTTTGGGTCGAAGCAGAAGATGTTGGAGTCACAGTAACTATCTATGTTACCACGAAAACTCCGTGGTGGTCAACTAATCGATTTAAACAAATTTGGTCTTTATTAACAAAAGGTTATATACAGTACGAAACTGTGTTAACTATGAATGAACAATCTGCACTCAACTATTCAGAGACGCTAAAAACAGCGATCAACGATGTCAAGCAATTCAAAGAAGAACGTTTCAAAAAGTCCTGACAGACATACTTTCCAAAAAGAAGGATACGTCCGACGTCAGGCTGAAAAAGGCGAACCCGTCAACGAAGATTATCTAGATTGGTTTGAAAAGATAATAGACGAACATGATCATAAGTTCGACGATCCGCAGAGCAGAATAAACAATATGGAATACGATCTCCTGACCACTGATTGGATTTTGGAGAAAGTTCGTGCCAGAGACGACTATGCTCAAAACTTATATGCGGCCATGTGCAATAATGGTTTTATTAGATTGGATGTGATCCCTATTCTTAAAAATGAAGAATGGAGTGCTTCTTGGCGTAGTGCCGGTGGCATAATCGCCGACATGCAGGGAAAGGGTGATTACATCGATTGGTACTGTTCGGGTATCCGTGATATCGGTATCTATTCTCCTGCAAAAGAGGACGAAGAATTTACCGAAGAACAAAAAGCCCGTTTAGCAATAGTTGACAAATATGTGCCGGAAGGCCGTATAACCGACGAGATCCGGAATGATCTCCAACGTCTTGGCTGGGCAGTGGCGCCTGGTGGAGATTGGGAAAACTTTAATTAACTTAAGGAGATTAATAACATATCATGACCTGGGAACTTTATGAGGTCTGGGCCGAGGAAGATGACGGCCACGAGCGATTGGTTGATACTACCAAAAGCAGGAAAGAAGCAATTAGTTTGGCAAAGAAAACAGTAAACGAAGGTTCTGTTTTGGCTAAAATATTTAGAGAGACCGCAGACGGTGACTATGAGGAAATTGATACTATAAAATCCGATTGACAAATTTTCTCAAAGATCGTATAATATATAAATCGTAAACGATTTAGGAGCAATCTATGGCAACCAAAGCCGCTGTTAAAAAGACCCGAGTAACTGCTAAGGATGTTGCTGAGCATCGTGCCAAAGCAGGAAGAGATCTTAGTCCGAAGTGGGACGGCTGTGAAAATTGGGATAGCGATACATTCCATAAGCATTTCCGTTCTAGCATGGATTGGTATCGCATGGAGTCTAGCGGTCGCGACCTTAAGCCTAAAGTGATCAATTGGATGAGCGTAAACGGATTTACCAAAGATCAAATTAAGGCTTTCAAGGATACAAAAGATTGGCGCTCCAACCTAACTATGGGTGCAGTTGCAGCATGTCTTCTCAAGGGTATGCCGCCAAATCGTGCAGATTTCAACAACGGAAAAAATATTGCACAATGGTTGAGTCAACAAATTAATACTGTCATCGAGTCTGGTAGAGAAGACATCGTCGAAGAAGAAAGTGCTGAGAAAAAAGAAAATACAGTTGTACTAACTATTCAAGATCGTGTTCGAGAAGCCACTTACAAAATGACTGAAGAGATCGAAGATGCTATCGAATCTTTCTCTATCGATCCCGAAACATTCGACCCTAAAGCCTTCAAACTTGTAAATCTGCTTCGCGGGAAACAGGTCAAAGCAGCCCATGCCCGTATCATCAAAGACTTTTATCAACGCCAACACGACGAATATGCTGAATTACTCGAGGGCAAGTGTGAACAACTAAAAGAAGCATACAGCCATCGAACCAAGGCCCAGATAAAGAAAATCTTTGCGTTTCACCAAGAAATCCTCAGTGCCTGCGATATGTTGATGCAGGAAGCCAAGATTAACCGCAAACCGCGTAAAGTTAAGGCTGTTAGCAAAGATAAGATTGTTGCTAAACTCAAATACCTAAAGCAACACGACCCTCTTAAACTAGTATCTATTAGTCCTGCAGATATCGTTGGCTCAAAAGAACTGTGGGTTTATAATACTAAAACTCGCAAACTAGGCAAATATATCGCAGAAGATTTCAAGGATCTTAGCATTAAGGGCACTTCTATCACTGGTTTTAGTGAAAGTAAAAGTGTGCAAAAAACGCTTCGAAAGCCCGAAGAGCAACTTAAAGAATTTAAAAATGCTGGTAAAGTAGCACTTCGTAAATTTTTAGAAGATATCAAAGCAGTGGATATCAAACTCAACGGACGTATCAACGAAGATACAGTACTTCTAAAAATCGCCTAACTGTCTTTTTGGAGGTTTGATAAATATATGCATGAACGATCAAACCTCCAATCCACTAGATATTATAAGCCGTGCTTTAGCAGATCTTGCCGAACATCGCACATCAACGGATGCTGTATTCAGCGACCTACGTTTTTTAGAATTTAAATCTAAAAAAGACGAAAGTAATGCGGGCAAGGGTTTAATCTTTAGCGGCCAGGGCCATACAAAACAGATAGTTTTAGGACCAGATTTACAGAGTTTTTTTGTATCAGAGAACTTAAATCTCGATACTGATAAGGCTTTCTACATAGGTAATGTTGAAGTTCTTAACTCTTCTTCATTAGGACGAACAGTTACAAAAAGTAATATTCGCGAACTAGGGAGATTAAAAGGCCTAATCGTAGACGGTTCGATCGTTGTCAATAACTACTTACATTATAATTCCAGTGTTGATCGCTTGGGTCTCGGAACAGACGCTCCCAATGCAGCATTTAGCGTTGCAGAAAATGCTATTGAAGTAATGATGGGTACTGTGTTCGAAACCGGACACGGAATGGTCGGTACGTTTGCTAGTCATGATTTTGATATTGTAACTGACGACACGCCAAGAGTAACTGTCAAAGCAAATGGAAATATTGATTTAGGTAATCCTAAAAACAATCCTATTTCTGTTGCTGTCCATGGCAAATTATCAGTAGGCGTAAAAACTCCAGATCCTTCTGTAGATTTACATGTTGCCGGTTCTGTTAGACTTAACAATCGTTTACAGATTTATTCTTCTGCTCCGCCAGTCGAAGGAACATTTAGCATAGGTGATATAGTTTGGAACAGCGCACCTAGATCAGGAACTCCAATTGGCTGGGTATGTACCAGAGGTGGTAATCCCGGAATGTGGAATCCTTTTGGGGATATCAAAGAAACTGGCAACTAAATGCCTTCAGCGTTGGTTCTAGGCAACGGCGAAAGTCGTACCATATTAGATCTGCATCAACTATCAAAAGATGTTACAACTATAGGCTGTAATGCTTTTCATAGAGATTCTATCCCTGATATATTAATCTGTTGTGATCGAAAGATGGTCAGAGAAGCCGTCAATAATGTTTCTATTAAAAAAATACTAACACGGAAAGAATGGTTAACTCATTTTAATTATGAGAAAGTTTCCGCAGTGCCTGATTTACCGTGGAACGAAGATAGTAGACACATGCAGCCTATAAATTGGGGAAGTGGAAGTTACGCATTACTAACCGCTGTTACATTAGGCTTTAAAGAAATTTATGTAGTCGGGTTCGATCTTTACGGTCGAAACGGACTAATCAACAATGTCTATAAGAACACAGAAAACTATCTCAAAGACGATCAGCCGTGTGTTGATTATTCATATTGGATTCTTCAAAAACAAAAAATATTCCAAGAATTTGATAGTATCATTTTTTACATAGTTAATTCCGAGGAATGGCATCTTCCCGAGGAATGGCAACTTCCTAATGTTAAACGGATAAAATTTTCTGACTTTCCTCTAGCAAAATAAATAATCTCGTAGTACAATAGTTCTATAGAGGACTTACATGACGCTCAACCCTCTTTAAATACTCTGCGTGTCATCAAACTTACTCGCTTATTTTACAGGAGGCAAGAGATGGCGAAATATCTTTCAACAAAAACATACGGCAACGACAGAGGTCTTAGTTGCTGCTTTAGACAATGGCGTTCTACTCATAGTCACTGCTCATTGTTACATGGTTATTCAATTGGTATTAGATTAATTTTTGAATCTGAAACCCTTGATGATCGTAACTGGGTTATGGACTTCGGTGGCCTTAAGGCATTTAAAGAATGGAGCGAATGGATGTTCGATCACACTCTGGTTATTGCCAATGACGATCCAGAACGTGGCACATTCATCGAACTTAATAAAATCCAAGGCGGTTTCAAAAATATGGGCATCGTAGATCTACGAATTGTCGAAGGCGTAGGCTGCGAAAAATTTGCAGAACTTGCATATCGAACAATGAACGAAATCTTAGAAGCCTATAAAGAAGGTCGCGGTTGGACACATCCAGATGGTCGCGTATTTGAATCACGTTATCCGACAGGACAAGGTGTTCGTCTGCGTTCTGCCGAAGTCTTTGAACATGACGCTAATTCAGCAGTATACGAAGGATGAATAGTTTAGAACGTATATGGGCCCGGGCGACCGGGCACTTAATGGGGCAGACGGACGAAGATCGTCCGGATGTCCCTATACTTACTATTCGAGAAGCCCGGATAGCATTATTCTTAAAAACTTTTTGGGTTATCATTCATATAATCACCTGCCTTTTTATTATTGCCAATGTCATTAGACACTGGTAAATAATAATATGCGCACATTTAATATCCACAATATCCCCATCGGCGGCAAAAATAAATTTGTTTTAATTGCCGGACCCTGTCAAATAGAAAGCCTAGCCCATGCAGAAATGATGGCCGGCTCGTTAAAAGAAATTACCAACGAACTTGGGATTTCTTTAATCTACAAAAGTAGTTTTGATAAAGCAAATAGATCTACTCATTCTACTCCAAGAGGAACAGGTCTAGATGAAGGAATGAAAATTCTAAATTCTATCAAGCATGAATTTGGAATTCCAATATTAACGGATATTCACGAAACGTGGCACGCCGAAGAAGCGGCCGTTGCAGGTGCAGATGTTTTACAAATACCAGCGTTTCTATGCAGGCAAACCGATCTATTATTAGCAGCAGGAAAAACAAATTGTGCGATTAATGTCAAGAAAGGACAATTTCTTGCACCCCACGATATGAAAAACGTTGCTGCTAAAATAGCATCTACTGGCAATCAAAGAATAATGCTGTGCGAAAGAGGATATACTCATGGATATAATAATCTTGTTGTTGATATGCGTAGCCTACCCATTATGGCTAGCACCGGGTATCCAGTGGTCTTTGATGCCACTCATTCTGTCCAACAGCCTGGAGGAATGGGAACAAGTTCAGGCGGAGACCGCGAAATGGTACCCTACCTGGCGAGGGCTGCTGTAGCCACTGGCTGTGTGTCTGCTCTTTTTATGGAAGTTCACGAAGATCCAGACAATGCACCAAGCGACGGACCTAATATGATTAAGTTAAAAGATTTAAAAGAAATCTTAGTTAAACTATTAGCAGTAGAACAGGCGGTGAAATGTTAACTGTACTATGTGTTAGATTCGGAGAGAAATACGGACCCGAATATGTTGAACGATTAAGAAACATGGTGGCAAGGAATATTACTATTCCTTATGAATTTGCTTGCCTTACCGACGACCAACGATCTATTAAGGGAGTAAAAACACTGCACATAGGTAACCAAGGTTATTCAAAAGGTTGGTGGCACAAAGTTCATATGTTCGATAAATCGTTAGGAATAAACGATAGAATTTTATATTTCGATCTTGATGTTGTTATTCATAATAACATAGATAAGTTAGTTCTAGGTTTGGGCGATTCGTTCTACGGAATAAGAGACTTCAATAGAAAATTTAATCCTAAATGGAAAATACTAAACAGTTCGGCTATGAGTTGGATGGGAAACAAAGAACACGACATCTATGACATGTTCTTAAGAAACAAAATGGCTGCTATGCAACTGCACGGAGATCAAGATTGGATTTATAAGGTCGCCTCTGACCGAATAAAGTTTTGGCCAGACCAATGGTTAATGAGTTATAAATGGGAAATAAGAAAAAGAAATGAAATCAATTTTTCCAATCCTAAAAGAACATTTTACGAAATCGCCAATCCTACAATACCCAACGAGTGTTCAGTGGCAGTATTCCACGGAGATCCTAAGCCCGAAGATGTGCAAGACCCGATTGTAGTTGACAACTGGCGCTGATGATGTTATACTTGTAGTATGAAATTTACTACACACCAGAGTCAGATACGCACGATCAAACACGACGATCCTAGGTTCCGTATTACAGACAAGTTTACTACGGCTCCTCGGGCAGGGTTTGAAATCTCTATGAGTTGTCCTTATGCTTACAGAGAAGTCATAGAACAATGCGTATCGAACGGCTGGCTTAGGCCTGTGGCTCACATGACTGAACGCGAACTTCTTATTTCGGGATTAGCCAATGACTAAAAAGATAGGCTTCGCTTGTAAATGGATCGACCGTCCTGATCAAGTAAACGGTATTAAATCTAAGGATGATGCCAAACAGTTTAACACCGGTGCGACAACTGTTGCTTGGTTAAATAGACAAACAAGAGACGTGGCTGAACAGAAACTCTGGGACCTAATGGTGCAGAACACTGATTCGAGTCGGCGACTTGTAGAACGTGTAGGAGGCTTAGATGAGCAACTTCGTATGGTTCGTCTTTCTAGTGACATTCTTCCTGTTTATACTGAGCCTACTTGGTCTTATTTTTGGCGGCGTCCTGACGTTATTGCAGAACTGGAAAAAAGATTCTGTTCGATTGGAGAGTTGGCTCGTTCATCCGATGTTCGTCTCAGTTTCCATCCTGGTCAGTTCTGCGTACTCGCTAGTGATAATAATGATATTGTCCAGCGTTCTATAGAGGAATTTGAATATCATGTGGACATGGCTCGCTGGATGGGATTTGGCAAAACGTTTCAAGACTTTAAAATCAACGTTCACATCGCTGGAAGACAAGGCCCAATGGGAATTGTTGCTGCGTTGGCTCGCATGAGCCCCGAAGCACGTAATACATTAACTATCGAAAACGACGAAATGACCTGGGGCATCGAACACAGTCTTGAACTGGTCGACCATTGTGCCTTGGTTCTCGACATTCATCATCATTGGATTAAAACTGGAGAATACATTGAAGCATCTGACAACCGTGTTAAAAGGATTATTGATAGTTGGCGTGGTGTTCGGCCTGTCATACACTACTCTGTTTCTAGGGAAGATATACTTAGAGACCATGCCAGAGAGTCACGTCCCGCTCTTTCGACCCTCCTAGAATCTGGCTACAAAAAAGCCAAACTTAGAGCACATTCAGATTTCTATTGGAACAAAGACTGCAATGATTGGGCCGCTACTCATTGGGACTGGGCCGATGTTATGTGCGAAAGCAAGGCTAAGAATCTAGCCAGTTTTGATTTTCATCAACATGCCACTAGATAGTTTAATGAACGAGACTGCTGACCAAGCATTTAAAAGAAGATGCATAGGTTGGAAACTGTGCATTTCTTTTTGGCCAAGGCGATGCCATTTCAGTAAAAAATTACTGTGGCTGAAAAGGGCTTACTTGGGTGTAAGTATGATCTGTGGACCGGGAGAACCTGTATTTGAATATCGCTGGATTGAGAAAAATGAATTCCTCATCCAGCGAATCAAAGGTACAGTTTAAGCCTTAGTTTTTGGTTTTCTGCTTGCCTTGGCCTTGTCTGCAACTTTCTTAGCAGCGGCCTTAGTTTTTGTAGCGGCTTTCTTAACTTCAGTTGTTGCTTTTTCTGCTACGACTTTTACATCAGCAGCATCAACTTTGCCATCCTTGTTTACATCTGCAGTTTCTTTAACACCGCAGACAACATTCTGAACAGCAGCCTTCACATCGGCAGCATCAACTTTGCCATCTTGATTTACATCAAAACTTTTTGTGCTTCTGTTGTAATACCAAAATGCTCCAACTACGATCACTAATAGTGCAACGAGTACGATTTCCATGGATTTTCCTCCTGTTCCTTATTTACACTAAATATTAATATGACGCTACATTTCATAAAATTTTTGAACGAAAGTACAGATTCTAGAGAAATCTACCAAGAAAAACTTAAATTTGGTAAGAATGAACTAGAGCCTGTTATGAGCGAACAAACTATAGATTATCATTACAAAGGACTTGCTTCTAAGTATTTTGATCGATATAACAAAGGCGAGGGTGATGCAAAATTTAACTACGGTGGCGCCATGTTGCATAATCTATTTTTTGGAAACTTAACCCCGCCCAGGGCTGCTAATAAGCCCACGGGGCTCAGTAAGGAAATTATAGAAAAGAAATACGATTCTTTTGATAAATTTAAAGAAGAATTTGAAAAGGAATTTATGGCTGCACAAGGGTCTAACTGGATATACATGGACTCGAACGGATCATTGCACACCATACACAATCACGAATATAAGAAAGATATGAAGATTGTTTTGTTAGTCGATGCATGGGAACATGCATGGGCATTAGATTATCAGCAGGACAAGGCCAAATATCTCAGCAATATTTGGAGAATTATAGATTGGGATGTAATAAATTCAAGGCTTCAAACTAGTTAATAAATATACATTGTCAATTGGAGATTAACATGACAGATTCAGAAAAACTTCAACAAATTATTAGAATGTTGCAAGAAGCCCTTGCTACTATTGAAAAAGATCCTCACAAGTTTCACTTTGATGTCTATAAAGAAATCAAAGATTGGGTAGAGGCCAACCAGGGAGTCTAATTATGTTAGATACATTATTTTGGATAGCAATAGGTGCTTTCGTTGGTTGGAATCTTCCTCAACCCTTCTGGGCGAAGATGATCCAGGAAAAGGTTCAATCGATGATTGCTAAAAAACAATAAAAAATTATGAAAACTTTAATTGCAGTATTAATTCTTACAATAAGTTCGACGGCTTTTGCACAGCACCACGGTTGGCGTCATGGGCATCATAATAGACACTGGCATTCAAATCACGGTTGGGTAGTTCCGGCATTAATTGGCGGGGCGGTCGTTTATGCTGCTACAAGACCAGACCCTATAGTTGTTCAGCAACCAAATGTAATATTACAACCTAATCAAGTTGTCATTAATGGTGCAGTCTACAACAAACAGATCATGATCCTCAATGGTGTGCAAACTGAGGTTCTCGTAAAGGCAAACTAATGGCCTACTCCGAAAAAGTTATCGATCACTACGAAAACCCTCGTAATGTGGGTAGTTTTTCCAAAGACGATAATAACGTCGGTACCGGTATGGTTGGCGCCCCAGCCTGCGGCGATGTCATGAAATTACAAATAAAGGTAGATCATGATACAGGTATTATTACAGATGCGAAATTTAAAACGTATGGCTGCGGATCGGCTATCGCGAGTTCAAGCCTTGTCACAGAGTGGCTCAAAGGAAAAACACTTGACGAAGCAGGAACAATCAAAAACAAAGAAATAGCAGAAGAATTAGCCCTACCACCAGTTAAGATACATTGTTCAATTCTAGCAGAAGATGCTATTAAGGCGGCTGTAAATGATTACCGTAACAGACACGGCAAGTAAACAAATACAGAAGTTATTAGAAAAAAGAGGTAAGGGCAAGGGAATTTCTATAGGTATTAGAACTACCGGGTGTTCTGGGTTGGCTTATACTCTAGAATATTTAGATGCTGTCAACGATCTCGAACCCGGATATACAAAACTATACGAAAAATTTTGTGTTTACATAAACGAAAAACACTTACCCTATTTCAGCGAACTAGAAATAGACTACGTTAAGAACGGATTAAATGAAGGGTTTGAATTCAAAAACTCTGCAGAAAGAGATCGTTGCGGGTGCGGAGAAAGTTTTAGAGTCTAGTATTTGCTGATAGGAAGATCAATGCCGGCAGGCATATCCCATATCTTCTTACGTTCTATGCCCTTTCGTTGAGCGAATCTTTTGCTGTCGCAGTTTGAGCATACATGAAAATAATTATTGCTTAATCGTTTGCGCTGTATTTTTTTCAATTCTCGTTCAAATATAGCCGAACATTCATCACATGAAAAGACCGCTAGGGTCTTTTTTCTTTTGTAGACGTGAACTTTTCCTAGTTTACTATTTCGAGAATACTCATGTAAATCTGTTTTTAAATGCAAGAACATGCAGTATTTACATTAGGCTTATAAAAACGAACGATAAATATTAAGTCAACCTATTGGACACAAACTATGACAAGAAGACAGATTGAAATCGGAGCCATCGGTAATGATGGAACAGGCGATAGTATTCGCGATGCTTTTAGAAAAGTTAATGAAAATTTCAGAGAATTATACAGTTCTCTGGGCCTCGGGGATCGACTTTCGTTCAAAGGATTAGACGATACACCTGCATCCTATTCTGGTCAAGAAAACTCAGTTGTAACAGTTAATAACACAGAAACTGGACTGGTTTTCAAACAGTTAAAAGCGGGAAATGGCGTACAGTTAGATTTTACATCTAATCCAAACGAAATAGCGATTTCCACACTATTTTCATCTATCTCTGGAGATCCGACACCACAGTTAGGCGGCAACTTATCAGCAAGAAGCGGTGCTACTCAATATAGAATTTTAAACCTAGGTACGCAGACAAATCCGCTACAGCCCATTTACAAACACGAAGCCGTTAACAAAGCCTATGCAGATACTAAAATTTCACTAGCAGGTGTAGAAGCAGTAGACCCTGCTACCGGTCAAATGAATCCAGATTTTGGAACTATGACTGGGCCATTGATTCTTTCCAGAGATCCAGTAGATTCCGACGACGAAGTATACGGCGGTATGATTGCTGCCACTAAACGATATGTAGACGGATCAGCGTTTGGAAGTATTATTAACCTATATGTATCTACTAGTGGCCAAGACGAAAGAACAGGACTTAATCCTAATTTACAAGGTCGAGCACTGGCTTATGCTTATAGAACTTTAGAGGCGGCACTAAAACGTGCAGAAGAAATTATATTAGATTCAAGGCTTGAAATTGGACCTTATAAGAAAGTATTAACATACGGGGAAGGCGGCGGCGAATGTACACTAAGTTCTATCATAGCATCCCCAGATTCTGGAACAGGATTTATAGGACAGGTGTATATGAGTGTGGACACACTCACATTAACTGTTCCCGGAACAAACTATAGAGTTGGAGATATTATTTCGATTGCTGGCGGAACAGGTACTGCTGCTACTGTAGAAGTTTTAGCAACTATTGGTAATCCTGGAGCGGTGCTTTCTTTCCGCCCGGTCAGTTCTGGTGTTTATACTGTTTTACCTGGCAACACTAATGTTATTACTAGCAGCGATAGCGAATTCGGCGGTGGAGCAAGATTCGACTTAACCTATAAAGTTAATAAGATCGATGTAATAGATGGCGGAACCGATTATGGTTTAGTATCTGTCAGAATTTTACCTGCGGTGGGTGATACTACAGGCTCTGGAGCATTCGGTACAGCCGATGTCTTAAGTGGTGCTGTAGTTAGTATTACTGTAGATGATCCCGGTTCAGGGTTCACAGCATTACCATCTGTTACTGTTGACTTACCAAGATTTAAAATTTTCACAGCAGGTCTAAGAACAGATTTTACTGGTAATGTATTATCTCCAGATCCAACCGCAGTGAGAAGTAGAGATGTTCGAGAAGGACTGTATCTCAGGGGAGAGACCTCCGGAGCATTGGCACAAATCCTAGGGCACACCGGCGCACTAGATGGCCAGGATGAACTATTTGATGTTGATATCAAATACGGTGCTTTCGAAATAGGAGAAGTTATTTCCTACGGTGATGTTACTAGAACTCAGCAAATTTCAGTATTAATCGAAACTGGTGTGTATGAAGAAAATTATCCGTTAAAGGTTCCGCAAAACGTAGCCTTAATCGGAGATGAATTTAGGCGTGTAATTGTTAGACCTAAACCAGGAGAAAGTTCTAGTCCGTGGGCCTTCCAGAAATTCCGCAGAGATTTAGAAATCGACGGCAATGTTACATCAGAACAACTGTTCGGTTGGCATTATCTAGCCGATCCTAGTCAACCAGTATATCCGCCTATCAATAACAAAGGTGCATACCGAGCAGCAGCATCTTTACTAGGACTTAATAAAGTATTCCTGCAACAAGAAATAATTGCATGGATAAACAACCAAATATTAAATGTTACACCTCCGTTTGATGGATTCGATTACGATTCAGCAACATGTTCTAGAGATGTTGGATTAATAATCGATGCGATGATATTTGATTTAAAGTACGGCGGTTTCAATCGTACAATATCTGCAGGGTTGAAGTATAGAGGTAATGCTAGTGGATTAATTGCTATTACTACCCAATTAAGTCAGACCGTTGGTGCTCTTGTACACCTAAACACATTGGTATCAAATGTTATTTCAAATACGGAAATTGATCCAATTTACAATACTGTAAGAAATCAAATTATCGATCAGGCCTTTATTGCCGAAAGTGGATCTTCGGATGTCATTGACGATTTATTCACAGCATTAATCGATGTAATTTCTAATTCAGGAAGTGTTAATTATCCAAAGAACAATGATAATCTAGATGTATTCTTGTGCAATGATGCTGTTATTGTTAGAGCATTGACGGCACAGGGTCACGGCGGGTTTACCATGGTTCTTGATCCGGAAGGGCAGATTCTTGCCAAGTCACCATACGCACAGGAATGCGCTACATTTTCAAAGAGTTCGGGTCGTAAGAGATTTGCAGGCGGTATGTTTGTTGACGGCTTTACCGGCAACTTACAATTTAAATTAACTGAAAGAGTAATCATCGATGGATCTCCTAGTAACATAAGACTCCGAGTTAGCAACTTAGTTCGTCCACCGAATCTACCAGCGTCGTTTATTGTTAACGATGCTGTGTATCGTATCAACTATGTACGAGATTATGTTTATAATCCTGCAGGCTCAACTGCTCAATTTGTTCTAGACGAAGTAACTCCGTTCACTTTGCCCATCGGTGCTCAAACTTTCACAGTTACTACAGGAACTCCAGGTACACTTTCTAAAGCATCTCATGGGTTAGAGCAAGGTGCTACTTTGGTATTTTCTAGCACAGGTACCTTGCCAAGTCCGTTGATAGCCGGCAGAGAATATTATGTGATCGCTGACGGATTCGGATTAAACAATTTCCGAATCAGCGACAGTCCGTCAAGTAATACTGGTATTGCTATTACAACATCTGGTTCTGGAACTCATAGTTACGAAAGAGTATATGAAGTTCTGATGCCTGGTAACCGTTCTATGTTGGCCAACGATTTCACACAAATCTGTGATATGGGCTACGGTTTAGTTACACACAACGGAGGATTGTTAGAAGCCGTTTCTGTGTTTACCTACTACTGTTACATTTCTTATTATTCATTAAATGGTGGACAGATTCGTTCTGTAGGCGGATCAAGTGCTCACGGTAATTATGCGTTAGTTGCTGAAGGATCAGATCCATTAGAAATTCCAACTCCGGTAACCTTGTATTATGACTTAGGCCAAGGTGCTAAAGTATATTTCCCTAGTTCATTATATGCCAATAATGCTGGAGAAACTCAGATATATGTATACAATTACACATACGTTCCTTTAGATAAAAGCGAATTAGAAATCATACATATTCCAATCGCAACATCAATACCAGAATTAACTAGATATTCTGTCAATTCTGTAAGTACAGTCGGTCTTCCTGCCGGTGTTGCTAGATTAACGATTAGTAGTACTGGCAACGCTACTACATCCGGGTTGGCCTATCAAGTCCCACCCGACACGCCAGTGTCTATCAGAAATAACAGCCAAGTGATATTAACTGGTGACGTAGTCGATGTTGCAACTAGGCCATCAACTGCGTTAGTGTTGAACGAATCAGATTTCGTTTATCGTATTCTTCAATTTGAAGATTACGTTGATCCCGGAGCAAATACCGCTTGTACAATTAGTCTAGGATCTCCAGCAACAATAACTGCTACCGATCACGGTCTATTAGCCAATTATATCATAGAATTTGACACCGACGGAACTTTACCTTCAGGTCTAAATGTTCTGACCCAATACTATGTTTTGGAAACAGGGCTGACCAGTAGTACATTTAGGGTAGCATTGAGTCCTAACGGCACTGCTATTAATACTACCACTTCCGGTAGCGGTACCCACTCATTCTATAATACCGGCTTGGCCAGAACTACTCTTAGAGAAAACTACGACTATGTAGAAGTAACTGTTTACGAGCCAAATGAGTACGCCGAGGCTACCAAAACATTTACTGTTACAGTAGCAGATCCTGCGGTGTTTACTTCTAGTAGCCACGGTTTCGCAGCAGGTGATGTTGTTAGGTTATCATCAACAGGCACATTACCTGCGGGATTAACCGATGCAAGGCATTATCATGTGTTGTCTACAGGGTTAACACTGAACGATTTTACATTAAGCCCGGTTCCAAATGGTCCAGCGGTAGAAGTAACTGCCACTGGGTTAGGAACCTATAGCGTCGGAAGAGTAAAAGGTAGGGTAGGCGATAATTCATTTTTAATTGTTGCTCCTGGGCCTAACGACGCTTCAAGGCTAATTGATTATAAATTTGCATGGTGTGGATTCGAATATACTATCACCAATTACGAAAGTGAGAGTGTCACTGGTATATCGGGTGTTGGTAGAATTACCATAAGTCCGGCACTGCAATTAGATGCAACCACTGGTACAGGTAGCGTGATTAGCCTATCCTCTGCGCCGACATTAAAAGCCGGTGTACCTAAGAGATCGTCAAATGCTGCTGGTACACTTACAATCAGAATTTCTTTAACTCGTGTTACATCACACGACCTTTTAGAAATCGGTACAGGTTCATATGCTGATACAAACTATCCTAACGAAATTTATGGTCCAGCAGTAAATCCTTTATCAGAAGCCACTGAAACCGAAGAACGAGGTTCAGGTCGTGTGTTCTTTGTTACCACGGACCAATTTGGTAATTTTAAAGTAGGACCGTATTTTAAAGTTGACCAGGGAACTGGTACTGTTACATTTGCTGCGGCTATTGCACTATCAAACTTGGATGGTATTGGTTTTAAACGTGGTGTTCCTATCGCAGAGTTCTCTGTAGATGCTACAATGAGTGACAACGCCACTGATACTGTACCTACAGAATATGCAGTTAGAACTTATCTAGACAAGCGTCTAGGCAAGACACATGCAGGCGAAGTCGTAGATGTGGCTGCTAGAATTCCGGCGACCACCGGTGGTTTCGTATCCGTAGACGGCACTATGCCGATGATCGCAAATCTAAATCTAGATAGTAACAGGATAATAAATGTTGGCGATCCACAACTTCCAACTGATGCTGTTAACTTAAGGAGTCTTGTATTAGGCAATTTCCAAGATGCTAATATTGCTGACGTAAGAGCGAACGATATTGCAGTGTTTACCGGCGATCAATCTTCTATTACCAATTCAACGGTGGTTGGTGATATTAGTTTAAACATGGATAGTACTGCGCACACTATTGATGCGCAGATTAATGCTGAAGTAATTAACACAGCCGATATCAGTTCTACTGCTGCTATCGATCAATACAAGTTATCGTTAAACAATACATTTGCAACTAGTGTAAACAGCATAACCGGTGCTGCTGCGACTAGAGTAGGATCTAATGTAACTTTAACATTTGCATCTACAACCACTCCAGTTTTTATAGCAGGTCAGAAAATTGTAGTCAGCGGATTTACTACTACGAAATACAATGGAACTTTTACTGTAATCAGTTGTACCGCTACTCAACTAATATATGATATTACACTTGGATCAAATACATATCAAGCAAGTCTACCAGCCTGGACGCTACCAGCAACTCCCGCTGTTGGAACCGGAACTATAGAACCTCTCAAAGGGTTGTCTGTATTTGATTCTAATCAATTCACTGCTACTAATGGTTGGATTTCTGTCAAAGACAACGGCATATTAGTAACAAAGATCGCGCAAATTGCTGCAAAGAGTGTGTTAGGTAACAATGACGTTAGTACAAACAATGTTGCCGCAGTTTCGTTTAGCACTGTGGTTGATCAAGGCAATGCTGTCAAGAAATCATTGTATAGTGCTGTAGGATATTTAAAAAGATCAACATCAGGATCCGGTGCTGAATTATTAGACGGATCTTATACAGTAATTCAAGACTCTGCTCAACTAAGCACAAACACACTAGTTGTACGAGATAATAACGGTGACTTCGCTGCAAGAACACTGACATTGCAGGATCTCAAACTTAAGTTATCTGCAGAAGTATCGTCAACAACCACACTGGCTCGAGTTTCATCAGGCGGTGGTGGAACGACTCGATTGTATGGTTTCTTAGGCAATGGCGGAGTACTGATTGGTAACAGCACCGTATCAAACGAAAATGTAAGTTATTACGATAACAACAGTCATGTGTTCAGAACACAGGATAGTTTTAATCCAGCACCTATAAGTTGTTCTACGGTCACTGCCACTGCTATCACTACCGGCTCTGATACCACTGCAGGAACTATAACTGGTCAATGGATATTATCTAGTTCTCCCGGTGTTACTACAAAAGGTAATTCGAGATTACAGGCCACATATGCCGCCGACCTTGCAGAATTTTATGAAGGCGACAAAGAATACGATGTAGGTACGGTACTAGTATTCGGCGGTGAAAAAGAAGTGACTACCAGCAACATCAAAGGTGATAGTAGAGTAGCAGGTGTTGTTTCAGACAACGCTGCTTATTCTATGTATGGAGCATGTCCTGGCTTTAAGAATCAAATTGCTCTACAAGGTCGCGTTCCTTGTAAGGTAGTAGGAAAGATCAGCAAAGGAGATCTGTTAACCACCAGTGGTATCCCTGGAGTAGCAGGCGTTGCCAAGGATCCTAAAGCAGGTACGTTAATCGGTAAAGCATTAGAAAATTACGATTCAGATCACATCGGCACAATTGAAGTTGCCGTAGGAAGGACATAATGGCTAAAAAAATAATAGACTCTAAAAGACCGCCGCTTCTATGGGACACCATAGATGATGCGTTTAGTAAGATTAACGACAATTTTACAGAACTATACCTAACAGTCGGCGGCGGTGGAGGTCCAGTAGATTTAACTAATATCGGTTCTAGCATAAACCCTTCCGATAGTATGATATATGATTTAGGTACTCCTACCAATCGTTGGCGTAGGCTTTACGTAGGAGGAGGTGCAATATACGTAGACAATGCTCCAATTACTGCTACAGGTTCTACTCTTGAATTACCTTCGGGAACCAAAGTAGGTGGTGTACTGATCAAAGATCCTGCCGAAGGATCTTTTAAAAATATAGCCATATCTGGACAAACAACTGTAGTTGCAGAAGATCTTAAAGACACATTAATACTGACCGGAAACGGTATCGATATCACTACCAACGCATCTACAGATACAATAACATTTAATAATGCAGGCGTTACTGGTGCTGTAGCAGGTACAGGAATTACTGTTAGTGCTGCCACTGGTGCTGTGACTATTTCCAATTCTGGTGTAACTGCTGTTGCAGCAGGTACAGGTATAGGAGTAAGTGCAGGAACTGGGTCGGTAACTATTTCCAACTCCGGTGTAACTGAATTAATCGCAGGTTCAAATATCATCCTTAGTGCATCAACAGGTGCTATCACGATCACTAACGGATCTCCAAATATTCTTCAAAACGTTTGGAGATTTATTGCAGTCAGTGGGGAGG
>JACCDW010493050.1_pt1 | contig 61666 bp, 80 predicted proteins | sample 7449781 | NCBI WGS metagenome assembly JACCDW01 (sample SAMN15323449, study PRJNA562643) | freshwater metagenome | isolation source: river surface water | place: USA:Blue River Watershed | collected 2017-08-18
TGGAACGATCAACTTCTTGGGTTTAGCGGCGATCAACAAGCCACGCTCGTCTGTCCACAAGCTAATCTGAATAACAGCGTTTTCCAACGATGTTTCATTCAAGTCAGCAGGAGTAGATGGGATGTTGCTGTTAGTACCACCAGCCACCAAGGGGTGCGATGCACTGAACAAAGAAACGCCGTCACCACCAGTGTAAGCAGAGCTGAAACCGTTGTTCAAAACAGCAGCAGCTTTAACTTGCTTGGTGTAAGCCATGGCGCGAGCCAAACCTTTGGTGTAACGAGCAGACAAGCTGTCGTACAAGTTATCTTCGATAGCTTCTTCAGTCAAGCTGAAGCCCAAAGCGATGGTTTCGTGGTTGTAACGAGCAGTCCATGCTTCTTGTGCATTGTCATAAGCGATGGCTGAGCCCTCGTTCTTAACAGGTGCAGCTGAGAAACCAGACAGCTTTGTTTCTTCCTCGAATGAACGCTCAGAAGTCTCTGTTTCGTAGATTTCTTTGTGCTCTTCGCCGTAACGTGCATACTCCAAACCGAACAATGCGTTCAGGCCGGGTAAGAGTTCTTTAAGTAGTTGTGCGCGTGAAATAGCCATGATTTAGCTCCTTAGGCGATGCTGGTTGCAGCGTAATATTGATGCTGACCAAAGTTCAACTTAACCAGAAGTTCTGGGAATTGATTGAACACCAATGTGGAGCTTGCAGCAAACGCAGTAACGGGGGCTTGGTTCAAAACGAACGAAGTTGCACCGGCAGCGGCAGCTGTATCTACAAAGGAGCCAGAGGGAATGTACTGACCATTAGCGGCCAACGAACCCACGTCTGTACCAACTGGCAATGCGAAAGGCAAAGCAGAGCAAGTAACAGTAGCTGTGGAAATGCTGGAGTAAGTAGCAGTACCCAAAGACACGACCGTATCTGGCACAACAGCCAATACACGCAGCGGCAAAGCAGCGGTAGTAGCGGGAGTGTCATTAGGTGCCAAAATGGCGTTCTTGGAATCACCAGTGTTAACGTTGCCAGTGTTGTTGATCATGGCCAAGTTTTGACCGATCATTGCACGAGCGCCGGAAGCAACAGTAGTACCAGAAGAGCAAACCACAGCTTTGAACACTTGGTCGGGGTCTTCGCAAACGATCGCAACAGCATCGCCAGCGGTAGTACCACCGGGCCAGTACTGAGCAAATTGACGTTGCTTAGTTGTAGGGTTGGTGTAAGAGCAACCCAAGAAAACACCGGTAACGGTGCCAACAGTGCCCGTAGACACAGACAAACGCTCAACATTACCACGAGACAAACCAACGATGTCGCCGTAGAAAATGTCAGTCGCGTAAGCGTAAGGGATCGCGTATTCACGAGTAGCACCCGCGAACACCTGACCACCGATCAGATTGATCGGCTTTAGCCCGTAAGGGGCGTTGATAACAGGGTAAGCCATGAAGGACTCCTATAAAATTTAAGTACCTTTGCCAAAGCTTGTCGTAGATTTCCGCTCATTGAAGATTGGCATCCGCGCATCGCTTTGACGCATTAAATTGTTATCTACAGCCTCTTCCTGTGCTCGTGTCATATCAGCAAAGTGTTTTGTTCGCTGTTCGACAAACTCAGAAGGAGTTTTGCAAAGTAACAATCCGCCAATCTCAATGCTGTCTTTAAAACGGCTATTGGGATCGACTAGCAGTTTAAATTTAGGCTGCTCTTCGACACTTACCACCTCCCAACCTTCGCGCAATTTAGCGGAGAGGTTACGAGGATCAGCATTGTTCAAAGTAGAAACCCGAATCCATCTGTACGCAAAGCCCGGAGCCTTATCAGGTTCCGGTAGAAGTTCCGCCTGCTGCCACTGCTTGGGGCGCTCTTGAGAAGTTCTATTTGTAATCTCGCGTTGTAATCTGCTTTCAGCCATTTAGGCCTCCAATTTCATGAGTTCACGAGCATATTGCTCGTTGGTTAATCCAAATTTCTTTGCCAAGCCCACCTGCGTCTTAGAAAGAACTACTTTTTTAGGAGCAGTACTCCTTTTAGCTGGTGCGACCACCGTGCTTGGTTTTGTACGCTGAGGTTTTTCTTCCTCATCGTTAGTAGAAGCTCCTGCAAATTCTTCTGGGAATCGGCGTTGTACTTCTTTGTCTATCGCTGCATAGTACTCATCAGTACCAATGAAGCCTCGACCATATCTAGCCTCTAAATCCTCGTGGACACCTTCAGCATATCTGCGCATAGATCGTTTACTTTGATCAACGAACCATGGGTTTTTTGACACCCATGACGCAACTTTCGGGTCCATTTGAGGGTTTTGAGCCCTTTGTGGCGCTATTTGTACATCATTTTCTTCATTTTGTACAGTAGGTTTGAAATTTTTTGCTTTATCAAGCTTAAGCTGAGCACGGATCATCTCCTGCTGAGCTTCAAGTAGCTTATCGGAATCACCCGAATCGTAGGCTTCTTTATAGTTGCGGCTAGCTTTCTCAACTTCCATTTCAGCGGAGTTCTGATACGTAGAAATAAGCTCTTTTTCGCCTGATTGCAGGACGTTCTTAAGCTTACGGTTCTCGTCAAGAATACGCTGAGCAACGGCTAAAGCCTCTTGTTGCTCACGCAATGCTGCCTCTTTCTCCCTACGCTCGTCGTGCCAAGCCTTCTTGTACTGCTTAAATTTAAGCTTTACGTTGTGGGAGTAATCTTCAGAGTCGTCGGCTTTCTCCAAGTCCTCTTTGATAGTCTCTGGAAGAGGTTCTACGAACCGATCTTCAGGGGGTGTATCGTCTTTTACGTCGATCTTAATATCGACGTCGTCACCTTCGATTGAGATGTCAAGAGTGTCGTCAGCCGTACTCTTTTCATCCTGCTCGTCAGGAAACTTATAGCTATCGCTAAACTTAGGCATGTGCGCTCCTTATTTGCGTTTGATGCCGCGTGGGTCGTCAACAATACCTTCTACAGTATCGTCGTTGATGATGCGGAACTCTCTACCGTGGATGACCAATCGTGAGCCAGCGTAGGGCCGGACCAAAATAAAGTCGCCTTTTTTACACCAAGGTCCTGTTGGGAACTTTGTTGTATCTTTGTAACAGTCTGGGCCAAGCTCAACTACAAACAAGACCGTTGTGAGGGTCTCTTCGTTGCGCATGGTTTCGTCTGCTTTAATCAACCCAATTTCGCTGTCCTCGTACTTTGCTTCCGCTTCCGGAATAGCACAAAGAATGCGATAGCCTGCCGGCTTGGGTAATTGCTTTGCTTTCTCCTCTGCTTTCTTGTACATCAAGGCAGTTAGATCAACCGCTTGACTTAAGTCCAACGTTGGTGTTTCACTCATCCGAGTTCTCCATGTTTTTTGTCAGGTCTGTAATGCTTCTACGTGCTGTGAGTAGACCTGTAATAACCCCACATTGCTCGCAGTACTCAGAGTAGTCCTTGGCAGATTTGGCTCCCAAGTTCTCCTCAATTTGTTTGACTTTCTCGTCAATCTGCTGGACCAGCAGGCCCAGCGCTTGTTTGGTTTGGTACATCAGTTACCTCCTTTGGGCTTCTGCTGTTTCGATCTGCTCTCCGCATTCATGCGGGCGATCCTCTCTTGGTTAGCCAACATCATCTGGTGCTTCTGAAGCTCCATGCCAGTCGTGAAGCCAGCTTGCTCATGCGTGTGATCACGTTGCTGTTTATCAGCTTGCGCCTTCATCGCAATCTTCACGCCTTCAGTCTCCTGCTGAGCATTGATACGCTCGCGCTCAATCTGCAACTGTGCCTGCTTGAGCATGACGTCAGCCTGATCTTTAGCTGCCTTACGCTGTTGCTCGGCTGCTTTGATCTGGAGTTCTTGTTGCTGCAACTGGATGAGCGGGTCTTGAGCAGCTTGCTCATTCTTCTTCTGTTGAGCTTGTTGCTGATGCTGCTGCACGATCTGTTGAGCTGCTTGCGCCGCCATCTGAGACACCTGCACCTCCATCTCTGGAGACATCTCAACTTCATCCGCATCTTCTTGGTATGGCGGCAAGGTCTGACCCATCGCCTGCTCAATCTGCTTACGCATCTCCATACCTAAGTGTTCAGCAACGTGTGCTGCCAACGCTGCTCCAATAGACTGCGCCATCTGTGGGCTTTGAGCTAACAACTGCTGAATGTGCGGGTCTTGCGCCGCTGCCATGTGGACAGTTATGTGTGCGTTGTGGTCTTGGTAGATAAACGCTTTAACAGGCTTGTTATTAAGCAAGTTCTGGTTCTCTGTGACAGGATCACGAGGCTTCATGTCGTCCTGCATCGGGACAAGCTTCTGATAGTTCTTGATACCCAACACGTCGAGCATCTGACGATGCAAGAGTGGCAAGTCATACAACTGAGGAGCTGTCTGCGCAAGCTGCAACGCAGCCTGATACTGAACAACTTTCTGCGCCATAGTCGCAGCATTTGGATCGCTCACTGGAATGACATCGACTTGGTCGTAGTCAGACTGCTTCGCACGACGTCCACCTTCAATCGGCTCGTAGCTGTATGTAGGAGGAGTGTAGTCACGGATGATGTTCTTCAAGAGCTTGAACTCTTGCTTCATCGAGTAGTGGATGCGAGCCTGAACAGCCGACATAGTCTTGAGCTGACGCTCGAGGATAGCCAGTGTTGTGCCCACAGGAGCCTGCGCACTCATGTCCGATGTCTGCAACTCAACAGCGCCAGCAAACTTGCGGCCTTCATCAATGATCTGGTTGAGCAACGCCGCTAAGACTTGGGAAGGCTCCTTGTATGGGAGGGGCATGATGTTGTCACGCATGTTCCCGCTCGGTACGTCCATGTCTCGCCACTCGCCTGGGGAGATCGGGGTATCGTCACCTTTGGAACGTAGTCCTCGAGTTTTGAAGCCTCCTGGTAAGTTTGAGAGAGTTCCAGCATCAACCAACTGACGAAGAATAGAAGTACCAGATTTAGCAAAAGCACCAATGAGGTGAACAAGGCCAAAGTTGTAAAAACCAAAACCGGGAATGTAACCGTAATGGACGAAGTGCGTGCGCTTTTGGCAGAGGTTGTCGTCTGGTTCCCAGTTGCGGCGGATTGCAAGGATATTATTCGTGCCCTTTTCGATTGTGACGATGTACGGGAGTGCAATACCCGTCTCCTCGCCGCTGTCTTCGTCTTTGTGCTCATATCCTTTGAGGTCTAGATCGACCTGCATCTCCAAGAGTTTGAAACGGTCATCTTGCGTTGCTCGGAAGCCCATCTTCTCTGCAATACGCTTTTCAACTTCGTCCATCGTCTGAGTGGGTTCACCCAAGTCAATGTCACGATAGAAACCTTCATGCATCAAGCGCTTCAAGTCATTCTTGTTCTTGCGCATGACATGGGTAATACGTTCTGCATCTGCAAGACTAGAAGCGCCGTAAGGCACAACCACATCTTCTGCTGGCGCATACATAGACACCTGACGATCAAGAGAAGGATCGAAATAAACTTTCTTGAACGCGTTACCAGCAAGGCCCAAGCCCCAGAGCATGCGCTCATGCTCGGGTCGGTACTCTTTCATCACGTCAGTAAGCTGATAGTTCATGTCTTCTTGAACTCGCTCTGCCGCGTCTTTCTTCTCAGGGGTTTCTTTGCCGATGATCTTTGTCTTGACAGGTCCCATCGCAGGGAATGTCTCCATCATCGTTTCAGCTTGGAACTTCACAACTGCCTCAGTCAAGAGGGGATGGTACACACCGCAAGCACCAGGCCAAGGTTCTGTTCTATCCTCTATCTTCAAGCCCAAAAGCTCAAGACCATCGACGTATGTCTGTACCCAATCTTTACGGGCTGACACGTCAGCTTCAAAATCACCAATCAACTCAGTAGCAAGTGATGCAAGAACATCTTCAGGGATGTCTTCTGCCAAGTTCTTACTGAACTCATCATCGTCTTCAGTTGGCTCAATCTCAATCTCTACATCCCCCGCTTGGATGCGTACTGACTCAGGGTCCTCAATCTCAATCTCGATCAGCTCCTCCATCTCCCCCAACTGATCTAGTCCTTGGGGAGCTTCGTACAAAGCCTTGTCCATATTTGTCGCCATGATGTGTCCTTAATAGTACGCAGTTTTTTTGCGGTACTGACGTAAAAAATTATCTTCCGGCTCATCCGTCGGAAGCCGTAAAAACCCGCCCTGCCGGAATCTTAACAGCGCAAGCGTTGTAGAGTCCACCAAGTCGTCGTTAGTGCCGGCTGGGAAGTCGTTGCACTCTTCTATTACTTCCTTAGCCCACCGGTGGTCAGGTGCGTACACGATGCCGGATGCAAATAAGTCAGACACCGCGTTCACACGCGCTATTTTGTCCTGTCCTTTGCCTGGAGTAAACTCCCCTACAGGTACGCCCATACGCCTAAACTCCTGATACAGAGCCGATCCGTTGGATTTCTTCTCAACCATGAACGCGTCTGGCTGCCACTCCTTGTACTCTTCTAGCACCAGCTTCTTAAGTTCTGGATACTCCAGACGTTTCTTGATGGCGTTGAGCAAGATGATGGCGAAGTTCTGAGTTTCCTCGTTGTAGAACACACCCCACGTCGTTAATGCGTTATAGTCCGCCCTAGTAGTAGCTTCTTGCGCAGCATCAAGCGACATGATGATGAACTCGCAGTCGGGAGGGGTATCCTTTTCCCAAATTTTCCACCACTCACGCTTAATCAGAGCGCCTTCCTCAGAAGTGGGCTTCTGCATGTACTGCGCGTTCCAATAACGGATGTCCAGAGCAGCTTTTTTAGCCAATAACTCGTCTACATCCCAGAATTCGGGCCAAAGTGCCTGTCCGTCGTCCTTAATTGCGGGGAATTCGACAACTTCCCACGGATCAACATCCTCATTTCGTTCAGTTTGCTGAACAATCATGCCTGTCAGGTCCAATTTGGACCAGCGGGTCATAACAATGATAATAGCGCCGCCTGGCATAAGACGCTGAAGAGGGCCAGACTGGAACCACTCCCAAGCAGGTAGAAAAACATCAGGTCGTCCTGTCTTGGCTTCTTGTTCAGAGTGAGGATCGTCAATAATGAACAGGTCAGCACCACGACCAGCAAGAGCACCGCCGACACCAATAGCAAAATACTCACCATTAAAGTTTGTACCCCAGCGAGAAGCGGATTTTGAGTCACTCTGAAGCTCGACTTGCGGAAATATTCCCTTATAAGCTTCCGATCCAACGAGGTTACGCACACGACGGCCAAAGTTAACAGCCAAATCCGCCGTGTGAGACCCCATGATAATCTTTTTCTGAGGGTACTTACCCAAGAACCAGGCTGGCGCGAGATAGGATATGAGCTCAGACTTACCGTGTCGTGGAGCAATATTAACAATGACGCGTTTTTTCTTGCCAGCAGCAATATCTTCAAAGATTTGAATAAGTTTAAGGTGGTGGGGTCCCACTTTATATCCGGGATAGACGTGCTGGATGAAGTCAAGGAAGCTCTCCTTACCCATACTCTGGGTCATTTGTGCATCGTACTGTTTCAAAAGCTCAAGAGTGCGCCTCTTCTGCTTGTCAGGCATAGCTGGCAAGGCTTGTCGCAGCTTGAAGATAGCTTCAGGCGTCAGTTTTTGCATCGTTTTTGATTACTTCGCGGGCTTCAACGTCAATGACCTTACCTTCAAGGCTTTGTAAGGTTTCTAAAAGTTCTTTTTCGACCTCTTCTGGGGTCAAAATCTTATGCGTAACTTCTGATCGTTTCTTAAACGCGTCCACACCATCTACTTCACCTAACTTAGACAGTGCTGCAACCCTTACTTTAGGGTCTCGGGCGTTCTCTACCTCGGCAACAAGCTTGTTAACGACGTACATTTTTAGGTCTGACAACTCGTCCACGATCGACACGTTCATCTGCGCGACCATACCCGCAAGAAACGCCAGCGTTTCGTTCGGATAGTTAGCAAACTCGGGTCTATGTTTAGGATCAGACGCCATCTGACGAGCTAAATCCTTAGCTTGATCGGCGTTTTCTTTGGTAGGGGTGAGCTGCTGACCCGTAAGGTCAGACATTAACTTGATGACATTGGCACGCATCTGCAATTCTTCAGCAGGCGTGAGTTCCGGGAACGCCTCTTTAGCGTTCTGTGGCAGAGGAATGTTCTCCTCAATGTGCGGTACTAATTCATCCATGTCAGCGAAGGCTCCTTCGTTGTTAGTGTTGGCAGCGACCGGGTCCTCCCAATCCGCGCGCACAGGGCTCCTATTACGCTACTACCAACGAGTCAAATGTAACAGAAAAATATATCTTTGTGCAAGGGGAGGTTAGGAATCCTACCCGGGGGGTGTTTTGGTAGTTATGTTTGCCACTAGGTGCCGTGTAATTCGATAGGGGGTGGGGGTACTTCAGATGGGGATCGAAATCGGCAATAGGTGAGGCGGCGAGACGTACCCTGATGACTGGCAAGCCAATATCCATGCGGGTTTTACGAATTACACGTAACGGTCAATCCGGATTTTACTTTACATAAATATATATTTTTGGAGTGACCGGGCTGTGTAATTGGGCGGGTTGGACAGGATGTTTGTTGTTTTGGGGTAATTACTTGGATTAAGGTGCTGTGTGATTCGGGTTGAGTTTTGAAAAATTGTGAGGTTATTTGTGCGTATTAGGGGGTATGGGGTATGCGGGGGGACCCATTGACAGGCTTGGGGGGTGGGGGGATGGGGGGTGTCCCCGTCCAAACTTTACTTATGCCCCCCTTCCACGCTATTCTGTACTCAATGCAACACAGTAGCGGTTGCAGATTCTCTTGAAAGGAGACTGTATGTACACAGTAACAGTACAGTGGGGTGAGTTGGCTAAGACTCACAAGGCTTGGACACTTAGCAGTGCTAAGCAGTGGATGTATGCATATCCTAACAAGGATGTGTTTGCAAAGGTGACCAACGTATTTGGTCGAACAGTCGCAGTGCGTTACAAGCGCTAAGCAACAAGGGAGGCGGTGACAGCGCCTCCCGCATTAGGAGATCAACATGGATAGATTTGTTATCCGCGTCATTGACGCTTTGGTGTGGCTCATCATTGGGATGACCATTATGGCTAGGTTGTACTGCACCAAGTACAACATCACGGACGGTGCTGACTACATCAGTTGGAGCATGGCTCTGCTGATCATCGGCGGTGTCCTGTGTATGCGGTGGGCTGTGTCGTTAGACCCATCGTCGAAGAACAACTGATGAGGCTTTAGTAGCCGAAACCGCAGTGATGCGGTCTTGTTCATTAACAAAGGAGATAGCATGAGCTATGAGATCGAGTACGCTGACATCGAGTCAGCAGAGACAAAGCAGAAAGCTTTGTCTGACATCAAAGACTTCTGGGGTGCGAAGCACTTCAAGAATGTCACCAAGGAATTGGCTAACGATCATGGTCGGTCTAGTAAGAAGATGATCCTGATCAGCCTGTCAATCTGTGGCGTGCAAGGTTACCCTGCGCATGTCCTGCTTGATACATACTGGTCACCACAGATGCTGTTGGACCTGGAATGACAGTCGGGCAATCTAACATCTGGCGGATGCATGTCCGCCAAGCGTTAGTGGAGGCGGTCAAGGACCGCCGTCCATTCAGCCCACTAACATACGAAGCGGATAAGCGGAGACGCGAACGCTTGCAGGTACAACGCGCAACGTTCTGCGCGAAGCTCGACGGCTTTGAGTTCAGCAGACTCAAGCGCTAATCATTGGGAGCTACGGCTCCCTTTGATACCAGTTATTTTCCGTCGCGCGTATGAGTGCGTGCGAGCCGACAAGATCGCTAATTAGCGACCCACTCCCCAGTGAAACTTTACTTAAGACCCTCCACTAGAGTATTGTTATATCACTGGGTCAGCAATTCAGCCCCCAGTATTTTATCAATCGTTCATTCTTATGGAGATTTGAACATGGCCACTAAAGCCTCAAAAGCCGTGGAATCCGCCACGCAAAGTTCTTTCACTTCTTTGAAAGACTCAGCCTTCCAACAAGCCGGTGCGCACCAGACCTTGGAGTCAGTCGCCCGCTACGCTTTGACCCAGATCAAAGACTTCCCCAAAGAAGTTCCAGTCGAGGCCAAAGACGCTTTGTATGAAGGTTATCGCATGAAGTTTGATGCGCTCCAACCCGCAATTATGTATGCGGTTATCAATGGGCATTATGTTCAAGCCACGCAAGAGCATATTAACAATGCCAAAGTCGAGAAGGTCAGTATTGGTGTTCCATACGCTTACTCTTACTCAGCACAAGAGTTTGGGAAGTTGGCCAACACCAACCCCGCACTCCACGCTTTAGTCAAGACTATCCGTGAGAAGTGTTCCACTTATTGCTCTAATCGACTGGGCGACTTGAAAAGAGCCGCTAATAAGATTCTCAATGATGGTAAGGAGCGTAAACGCACCGCTAATAAGGACTTCGCTGAGTTCGTTGATGATTGGTTTAAAGAATCCGCTCCAACTAGGCTCAAGTCAGCTAAGAGTCGCAATGACGCCACGGCTGATGAAAAGCGTTGGAATGAAGCTAAAGTCGCCTTTATGGTGAAGTGGAAACACGCTGACGCTAAGTAATACTTAGCTGACCAACCCCGCAGATCGCAAGGTCTGCGGGGTTTTTTTTCGCCCGCTATTTTGAAACCAGTTATTTTCTGTCGCGCGCGGGAGTGCGTGCGTGGCTAGCAAAACCCTTAAATAGTGTCCCATCCACCCGTGAAACTTTACTTAACGTCCCACATCTGTCAATATAAACCATCGTTTAGAAAACACCTAGACGATACTTCATTAACTTTTTAGGAGGACGCTATGTCTACCATTACATCGTTGAAAGATTTGGGTTATCAACAGGCAAGCACAGGTGATAGCCTAGATCAACAGGCAGAATATGCCTTGGTTAACATCTCAGGTTTCCCAGAGGACATCTCAAGCGAAGCAAGGGAAATGCTTTATGAGGGTTATAGACAGCGCAAGAGTGAGAGAAACCCTGCCAAGGTCTATGCTGTTGTGAATGATCATTACATCCTTGCAACAGAGGAACAGATCAAAAACAAAAAGGTTGAAAAGGTTGAAATAGGTGTGGCTTATGCCTTTGCTTATTCAAGCCAAGAATTTGGCAAACTCAAAAATACAAACCCAGCTTTGCATGGGATTATAAAAGTGATTCGTGACGATGTGGCGGATTACTGTTCTAACCGATTAGGTGATCTGAAACGTGCCTGCAAACGAATACTTGCAAAGCGAAACGGCACGACGTCAACACGCACCACATTAGATTTTGCTGAATCGATGACCAAGTTATTCGATGCACAAACAAAATCTGTGAAAGTGAAAGAGGCAAAACGTGACACAACAGCAAATAGCGCCAAGTATGCGCTTGCTGTAAAAGCCTTTTGGACGACATACAACAAATGATGTTGTAACCCTAGCCCGACATGGTTTGCCCTGTCGGGCTTTTTTTCGCCTGCTATTTTGAAACCAGTTATTTTTCGACGCGCGCGAGGGGGCGCGCATGGCGTGAACAAGGTTCTTAAATAGCGTCCCACGCATGCGTGGAATTGCTTTGCATCGCCTACCGTTCTCAGAAATGATAGGTTTGAAGTTTTGTTCTACTTTTTGCAGAACAATGTACTGCGTAGTGTAATAAAATAGAACAGAAAAAGTGAGTATCCATGCGGGTTCCGAGCATTCTGTTCTAATGTTCTACAGTTTTGAGAGGGTATGGGTGTTTTTGGCAAAAAGTGTAGATCAAGGAGGCTCTTCAGCCAATGCAAGAAAACATCGAAAAAGAGGAGCATATACCCTTTTTTCATAGAACATTAGAACAACACTATATTTTATAAATAATTTATTAATAAAAACAACAACTTAGCTTCACTCGACCCCCCTAAATCCGTTCTAAAAGCATAGTTTCAAAAATAGAACAAACCAGAACATTAGAACAAGAATCCCGCACAACTTTCTTTGCTAACAGCTTGACTTATATGTCAAGTTATGTTATACTGGAGTCTGGGTCGGGAGGTAGATACCAAGCGACCCTAATTAGCTTCCCACGCATCCGTGGGTTTTGTTTTCACCAATCGGTGTCCTTTGCAGGAACCACAAGGAGAGAGAAATGATAGTTTCATTTATGACAGCATTACCTGAGAAAAAGGTAGACCCCACAGCCTGGATGAAGGCTTTGCCTCGTCCCATGCGCAAGACCTTGCGCCTGACCAAACCTCGTCAGCGCAATGTCAACACCCACGATGGCGTGGATGACTACTTAGCCACGGACTGCCGTGTCGATACATACCACACGCAGAACCTTGAGTTCCTTGATCGTGGCTACGACTTTGATGAGTTCGGTGACATCGACAACGAGTACGAAGGCTTGACCATCACCGAGCCTATGAACGAAGTCGAATCATTCAACTACCTCACAGGTTACGACATTCTTTAATCACACATTGCATTAACGACCCACCACTGCGTGGGTCATCATTTAGGAGATCAACATGGGACGTATGAAAGACATCGCAATCGACATCGAGATTGCCAACCAAATTGAACGCAAGATGTTCTTGCTTCTGTGCAACGGCAAACCCTTGGCGTTGTATGACCATCGGGACACTGCCGAGTACGAGATGCACATCTGCATCCAAGGCGATATGCACGAAGGACAAGAGAATCGCTATCGCATCAAGACCATGGGCGTAGTAACCCACGCTATCGAGGAGGACAGATTATGAATCTAGTAGAAGAAGCCCTGACTAACCATTGGGGACCGAAATGCTCTGAGTACGAAGCAGGGTGCATCGTGTGTGATGCATGGCGTGAGTACGAGAACTTAGTAACTTATGGCACAAGTGAGCCGAAGGAAGGAAACCATGAGCAAGCTGACTCTTAAACAAAAGAAGGGCGGTGCGGTCAATGTGTACAAGGTCGAGATGACTGTGTACATACACCATCAGTCAGAGAAGGAAGCACGAAGCTACCTCTACACCGCTATGGAGGATTGGGGATGCAATGGCAAGATCATTGCGTGTGTAGATACACACAACATTGAAGAATCTAATAAACGATTCTTTGCGTCAGGCGTTGTGTATCCCGAGGACTACGACACATTACAGGAGATGAAGGAATGAGTGGACTATTACAGGATGAAGCCGAGGGCTATGAGTGCCAGCGACTCAGCCGTTGGTTCGCAAGCCGTATTGATGCAAGAGAAACAGTTAGGAGAAATTTTATGAAAAGCTACAAGCCCCATTGCAGGGAATGTGATACCGAGTACTCCACTGATCGGTGGAAGCTTGGTTACAAACACTGTATGCCATGCGGAGAGAGAATTTCCAAGGAAGCAGTGCGCACAGTCGTGCCTATGCACAAGAGCAACTACATGATGATCACCGACATGGATGATCTCAAGGGTATCAACAACAAGGGAGGGTTTCACAATGGGTTATAGATCAGATGTGGCGTACACGATTCGGTTCGTGGACGACCACGATGCAAACAACGAACAGTCGTTCTATACATTCTTAATGGAAGCGAAGGCTAACCCACGTTGCGCAATAGCACTGGCGGAGGTGGACATCGACTACAAGCGCAAGCGGTTCAGCTTCACTGCCGATAGCGTGAAATGGTACGAGAGTTACCCCGATGTGGATAGCCACAATGCTTTGTTCGAGCAAGCGAAGGAGTGGGTTCAGCAATACCTTGAGGGCAAACTTCATTGCACGATAGGCGCGATATTCACCCGCGTGGGCGAGGACTCTAATGACATAGAGGAATCCGCATGGGGCGACTATGACTGGGACTGGATTAGTGTCAGCAGACAGATCATCACAGACTGGACATAGAAAAAACTTGAGTAAAACCCTTGACTCAAATGTCAAGTTGTGTTATACTTATAGCTAGTGGGGAGAGTTTTTTAACTAACCCACTGTTTAGAGACCCACGCATCAGTGGGATTTGTTTCAACCGAAGGAGAGAGTTATGGAATTACATAAACCCGATCACCTCATCAGCCTTGCCTCATCAGCAGTCCTCGTGAGCGTGGATGTCAATGTATGGTCAGCGACGAAGCAAGACCGTGGCATCAGCAATGAAGTTACTACCGCAAAGAAAGCGGATAAAAGCGCAGGGCGCTACGTCAAGAATCTCTTGGCAGATCACCCCAAGCACAAGGCGATCGTCAACTATCGTCAGACTATCTACAACTGGGTCAAGCGCAGGACGTATCGTTGGAACAACTCGCAGGATTTATTGCCGAGCGTGGATATGCCCAAGTTCAAAGCTGAGTACCATGAGCATCAAGCTTCATTCAATACTCTTCTTGCGGACTTCCTTGCGTCTTATGACGGCATCGTGTCGGATATGGCGTTCAAGCAAGGCGATATGTTCGACCGCAATGACTACCCCGCTAAAGAGCAACTGGCATCAAAGTTTGGCGTCCAACTTTTTGTGTCGGAAGTTCCCATGTCGGATTTCAGATGTGGCATAGCGTCAGACATCGCTGAAGATTTGTTTGCAACATACAGTCAACAAGCGCAAGAAATTGTGTCCCATGTGATGGTGGAGCAACAATCAAGGTTCATCGAAGTTATGAAGTCGATCAGCCATTGCTGTGGTGTAGACGATGTTGGCATTGATGACAACACTGGCGAAACCAAAACGAAGAAGCGTAAAATCTATGACACTACGATTCAGAAAGCCAAGGAAATGTGCGATACATTCAAGGGCTTCAATCTAAGCGGTGATCCCCAGCTCGAAGAGGCTCGGGCGTCGTTAGAGAAAGCATTGAGTGGTGTAACGGCAGAGGACATTCGTGAGTCCGATGCGGTGCGTCACGCAGTGAAGGAGGATATTGACGACATCCTCGGCAAGTTCAGCGCATTCAAGTGCGTGTGAGTACAACATAACAGTTTACCCATCAGTTTAACCTCAGTAAAGAAAGTATCTAATCATGTCTAAAGTTCAAACAGTCGAAACAGTTTCTATCAACGAACTCCGCAAGATCATTCCCCTAATAGCTTCAGAAATCACACCTGTGATTCAGTCCGAACCAGGTTGTGGCAAGACTTCCCTGTTAGCTATGATTGCTCAAGACAATGGCGACAAGTGGCGTAGCCCTGCCGATGGCATGAGCATCGAGGGTGACAAGTACGACTACATCTACATCGACTGTCCTGTCAAGGATATGTCAGACATCGGCATGACTATCCCCAACCATGCGACTCAGGCTCTTGAGTACTATGTGTCGTCCCTCTTCAATCTGAATGACTCCAAGCCTAAGATTATCTTGGCTGACGAGTTCATGAAGTCGCCTAAGCTTCTGCAAGTAATCTTCACTAGGTTGTTTCTTGAGCGAATGGTAGGTGATAAGCCACTGCCCCGTGGGTCTCTAGTTTTCGCAACATCGAACAATGCAGGCGATGGTGTGGGTGACTCCATGCTTGCTCACGCAGGCAATCGTGTGTGCATCATGCGCATGGCGAAACCCAATGTGAACGAGTGGTTGCAATGGGCATCAGAGAATGGTATCTCTCGTGTCATTCGTGCATCGGTCGCAATGTTCCCTCGTTGCTTGGCGTCCTACACCACTGGCGATCAGAACGATAACCCATACATCTTCAAACCATCTATGAGTTCCTTATCGTTTGTGTCCCCTCGTTCATTGGCGAAAGCCGATGTGATCGTGCGCAATCGTGATGCGATCGGTGAGAACGGCACGAAGGTGGCACTGGCAGGCACAGTCGGTGCGTCATTCGCGGCTGATATGTCAGCGTTCATCTCGATGGAGAAATCATTGATCGATGTGAAGGACATCGTCAAAGCCCCCGAGAGCGTTGAGATGCCTCGTGATATTAGTGCGCAGTTGATGATCATGTTTCAAGCAGTCGATGTGCTTGAGACTCAAGATCAGTTGACCAAGTTCATGGCGTTCGTTGAGCGTATTCCATCGAGCGAGGTACAAGGCGTGTTCTTCACAATGATGATGCGCAATACGAAGTCCATCCGCTTGGCTCGCAACAATGCCAAGATCGCTGAGTGGGCGAAGAACAACCACGAGTTGTTCTAAAACTTAATCCCACGACACCGTGGGTTCTTATTTTCAGGAGGTTCTATGACATTCAGTATGGCTGAGTTGTTTCTATTGGCGTGGGCGATCGTTGCGTCACTTGGCTACGGCTATGTGAACGGACAGTTTCGTCAACACAAACACATCACTAGTGAGTTGTTGGTGCGAATTGCCAAGGGCAAGATCAAAGTCACCGAGACCGATGACTTCATCGAGTTCAAAGAGGTCGAGTGATGTTGACCCGAGGTGAGAAGTTCGAGAGAGTGTTGTTCCTGTTAGGAATGATTGTTTTATTGTTAGATTTGTTTTACTGGAGACCATGATGAGCAAGCAAGAAACTCGTATTAAGCGTGGACACATCGCATTGATGAAGCATCCACAAACTGCCCTGTACTCAGGCGTGATGTTGATGGGGACATCCGCAGTCGAGGAAGGCGTACCAACTGCATACACCGATGGTGTCAACAAGAAGTATGGTCGTAAGTTCTTGGAGAGTATTCTCAGCGAGAGCAAGGTGCGTGGACTCATCCTCCATGAGAATCTTCACGTTGCCTTGAAGCAAGTCGTGTTCGGTCGCCCCATGTTCTTGGAGAACCGCAAGATGGCAAACTTGGCGGCTGACTTTGTTGTCAATGACATCATCGCCTGTATTGATGGGACTATCGCAGGCACAAGCGAGCGACTCGTAGAGTTGCCTGACGGTGCTGTGTATGACCCAATGTTCCACGACTGGTCGATGCGTGAGGTATACAACTATCTCAAGAAGCACGCCAAGAAAGGCGGTGGCGGAGGTCAAGGCGGTAAGGGTCAAGGTAATCCCCCACCATCGGGTGGGACACAATCTAACGACGATGAAGATATGGATGGAGATACAGTAACAGTCAATGGCAAGACCTATGACATCTCTAACTCAGACGAACATGACTTCATCGGTCGTGAGGTGTCAGCCGAGGAAGCCAAGGAAATCTTAGACGACATCGACAAGGCGTTGCGTGAAGGCGGGATGCTTGCAGGTCGCATGGGTGCAAAGATTCCTAGAGTTATCTCTGACTTACTAGAACCCAAGGTTGACTGGCGTGAGGCGTTGCGTGAGTTCGTGTCCTCCTCAACCAAAGGTAACGATGAGTTCACATGGCGTCGCATGAACAAGCGTCACATGGCTAATGACATCTACTTACCAAGCGTGATCAATGAAAGCATTGGCGAGATTGTTGTGGCTATCGATACATCAGGCTCGATTGGTGGGGCAGAGATAACCGAATTCGCTACCGAACTGGTTTCTATTTGCGACGTCTGTCAGCCCGAAGTCGTGCGTGTTCTCTGGTGGGATACCGAAGTGCATGGCGAACAAGTCTTTCGGGACAACTACTCCGACATCGCCAAGTTGCTCAAGCCATTGGGCGGTGGCGGAACTCATGTGTCATGCGTCAGTGACTATCTAGTTAAGAACAAGGTTAATGCCGAATGCGTATTGGTGTTCACTGACGGGTATGTAGAGAACGACATCAACTGGAAGATTACTAACCCAACCCTGTGGATGGTTACGCAGCGCCGTGACTTTGTTCCCCCCATGGGTAAGAAGGTAATGTTCGGAGATGACTGAATCCGTATGGATGCATCTGACGATCAGCGCATACAGGCTCGCACATTCAAGAGGACAGATTAAGGACATGAAACGATTTGCTAGAGAAATTGCCGAGAGTGTCATATCAAACTTTCCTAGCGCACCGCATATGTATGCGTTGGAACAACTGATGACAGACGGAGCGTTGCAAACCGAACTGTGGCGTGATGTCTTAACCATTATCGATGAACTGGAGGCTAAGAATGGAAGCACCGAAGTGGGAGGAGATAGTACTGGACGAGAAGGTCAACAGACGGATTCTCGACGAGAACCTAGCGCAACGGATGATCAGCCATCATGGAGACCGAGCGCATCTAGTGGCGTTGATGAACCTGCACTATGAGGAAGCAGGCGCAGGCAGAAGCAACATCGACTGGCGATTGATACTGAAACTAATTGATGAAATACAAGGAGAAAACAAATGCAAGGACTGAACTACACGAGGCTCAATAGCATCGCAAATAGCGTCTCACCCTATCGTGGGTCTACAAATAGATTCCCTATCGGTATGCGCAGACAGAACACCAAATACTTTCTTGTTGGAGAGGAGGATGGAGCGCGCGTGTTCAACATCGTCTATGGTCAGCGTTGGAAGACTGTGAAGCTGACAGAGAGTGAATACGATGAGTTGGTGAAGCAAGGCACATCTAGCGTACACAAGCATGAAGATACTAATGGAGGATGGAACTACATACGCTACGAGGCGTCGCCAAACATCCTTGGCGTTGTGCGACCTGACAATACGTTCGAGTTTGTCGGTGGCAGTTATGGGCAGGGTGAGCGAGGCATCTTGTCTGACTATTCCTCAGGATACTTTTCTACTGACTCACGCAGGGGTGGGATGCTATGGACAGGAAGACTCAACGGCAATGGCGAGCGTGGAATGATTCCGATCTATCACGGCATACGCCTCCACTGTGAAACTATGCGCCCAACCAAGCCAATCACAGTCGTTGGTAGGAAGGTCGATCGCAAGATAGGCAAAGAGTTACTGGCTCAGTATGCAGACTTCTATGCCACGACAGAGGTGATGACCAAGGCGATGGACTACGAGACATTCGTCAGAACAATGGCTGAAGTAGTAGCAGACCATATACCTGACGAAGAACAGAATGCGTGGCACTGGCAGTCATGTAAGGATAGGGCAGACAAGCTTATCCATATCGCACCGCTTGATGCGGCAATGCTCTACATCATAGGTTGGGACATTGGCAGTATGCGTTGGAACTTGCGTAGGTTCTTGGACACAAACTTTTCTAGGTATAGCGCACATGAGGACGAGCCACACGAAATGTTCTTGAATCTCAAACGCAAACTGAACAAGGAAATCTACAAGGCTAACGACAATGTGTTCAAGGAGGTCGAGTACACCAATGGCGAAATCTATCCCCCGAGCGAGTGGGGTTACACAATCATGGTTGATGGAGAGGAGATGAGACAGTATGGATAAGCAGATAACAATCGAGATCAAAGATGTCTATGGGCAGTTGAAGTATTACCCAGTGTGCAAAGACGCACTGCTCTTTGCTTCTATTGCAGGCACTAAAACTTTGAGTGAGATAAATCTTAGACGAATCTTTGAACTTGGCTACGAGATAGCCACACACGAAACACGATATGGATTGCCCGAAACTTTAAGGAGAGAGAAATGATTAGCAGATATTTTCTAGATGGGTTCGGTTCCGAGGATGAACTGAATGAGTTGTTGGCGTCAGATACGCTCCCACTGGTGCGTGAGTTGCAATTCAAGTATGGCTTGAAGGTGATGGGTAAGGTAATGAATGTAGGCTATCCCGCAGTGGATAAAGACTCTTACATGATGTGCTACCCCAACGGCATCGCTGTGGCTAAGGTGTGGACAACCAAGGTAGGCGGTGCTAACTACGATCAGATAGAGTATTGTTTCCGCACACCTTACTACGCCAAGTCGCGTGGTTCAGATCAATCTGACCGAGAGACTATCCGTAGCATAAAGCTTTCATCACTCATGGCGACACTAAAACGCCAGGGAGTTGTGCGCGATAGAAAATCGGTAACACATGAGAAAGTCATTCGTGTAAGGAATGGTGTGCATAACCTACGCAGAGCGATGGGCGATAGCAACAAACAAATCTCATTCACGGCTGACGAGGTTCATGCGATGTTGGCTACCTTACTAGGGGAAAGTACTGATGGAATTCCTGTTGCGTTAGACCTAAATAAATGTAAAAATATACTTGACATTTACAAAGAAGCTGATAGGATACGAGATGTGAAGATTGAGGAATCCAAGCGGTTCTTTAAGAATCCCTTTTATCTCATCGGTATCGATGACTACAAGCACTTACTCATAGGCAAATTCAAGATGAATCTAATCACTAGTGAAGATCACAAGATCGAGTACGACATCATTGAAGACTTCAAGCGTGTCAAGACGATCGAGGAGTATCCCGAGTTAGTACCACTGATGACAATGATGAAAGTCTCATACGAGAACAAAGAGGGTCGCAAGCTAGGCGTATTGAACTTCCCGATAGGGGACAAGTATGACGAGGGGCTTGATGCAGTATTCTTTTACAGCAGTATGCCCACGAACTACGAACACGCATGGATGGCTACTCCATGCCCCATCTGATTGGGGAACTGAGTCCTGTGGTTCACCCGAAGCGGTGGGATTTGATTCGTCTGCCTGTGCGCAAGGTGAACAACGAGTACATCGTGTATGTCGCTGATGGGTTTCATCGCATATACAACGACGATACTTTGCCTGATGTGTTGAAGTCTAAATTCGCAATGATTCTTGCTAGTGAGGGGAGGTACATACTTGATTCAAGAATCATCAGGATGACACTTTATACAAACACCGACGCACCCGAACTCGATGAGATTGGGTGGAGAGCGAGTGAGACCTACTTCTGTTTAGTTGTAGATAGACCAACTTTAGAGTCACTGAAAGGTGGGAAGCAATATGACGCCTGAGGGTGCAGTCAAGAAGAAGATCAAAGATATTCTCCAGTCAAAGGGGGCTTACTACACCATGCCTATTGGCACTGGGTATGGGGCGGCAGGTGTCCCTGACTTTGTGATTTGTTACAGAGGGAGATTCATCGGGGTGGAAGCGAAAGCGAACGGCAACAAGCCAACTGCCCTACAAGAGAAACATATGTCAGCCATTCGATCACAAGGTGGTCTGACTCTCGTCATTGATGAGACAAACATTGATGCGTTAACGCGTCTATTGGAGCAATTATGAATGAAGAAGATCGTAGCAATCTGCGTGACCTACACGCTGGCTTTGCGATGTTGGGATTAATCATGAAAGGAGAAGAGCCATACAACATCCCAATGAAAGCGTACTTGTACGCTGATGAAATGCAGGAAGCACGAAACCAGCATGGGGCTGGAATCGTATCAATTAAACGCCAAACCAAAAAGGAGAAGGCACATGAAGAAAACTAACAAAATCCAAGCAGTTCGCAAGCTTTTGGAATTGCACCCCAAGACCAAGCCCGCAGAAGTCATGGCGAAGTTCGGCATCGCTAAGTCTTATGCGTATGTTCTCATGGCAAAGGCGAGGAAACTAAACAAGGAATCTAAGCCAACAGGCAAGCTTTTGTATCGCATAACAAGTTCACAGATGAATCATGCGACACAGCTTGGTATGCCGATAGAGGAATACGCCAAGACCCATGCCGAGGTAATTGGTGTTGCGCCTGACCCAGTGAACAATCCTGCGCACTACACCGCAGGCGGTATCGAGACGATCGACTTCATCGAGGCGAAGAAGCTTGGGTACAACTTGGGCAATGTCGTGAAATACATTACTAGAGCAGGACTCAAGAGCAATCAGATCGAGGACTTGCGCAAGGCTCAATGGTATCTCACACGAGAAATCAACTCACTGAAGTAAACCCCGAGGGCATGGTTCGCCATGCCTTTTTTTGTGTCGGTACTTTTTGTTAGATAGCCTCCCATGACCCAGTGGGACGCTATTTTGAAACCAGTTATTAAGGAGATAAATTCATGCTCGCAGGCGTAGAAATTTTATTAGAAAGAATGAAGACCAACCCCGAAGAGTTTGTTGAGGGAGGGTACTCAAAGTGGTCTAGAGTGATGGGTGATGGATGGGATATCTTTACCGAAGAAGAGCGCACAGCGTTGCAGAACGCGCACAAAGAAGCAAAGCGCGATCACTTCAATGGCGAAGTCATGCGCGTGTTGGCAGGTGATCGCTATGTAGATGAACCAGCAATACCAACGACCGACCCAAATGCCAAGTACAAGGGTAAACACCTCATGCAAGGGAATAGACCAAGCGCGATCGTCACCCCACAGAGCATGATCGGTCAAGTCACAGGTATTCTTAGCAACGAATTCGACAAAGCCTACGCCAAGCGCGAGGGCGATCAGGTGGCATGGTGGGATGGCAGAATGCCTAGACCAGACCCTCCTTACAACATCATGCGCGAGGGTAAAAAGTAATGCCAAGACCAAAGCCCCCCGCACCTCTCGTACCAAGGTACATACGAATGACCGACAAGCAGTGGGTCATACTCAACCAACTTGGTGGCGCAGAATGGTTGCGAGTACTCCTAGAGAAGAAAGCACCCATGCCCAACATGTACTACAAGAAACTTCTAGAGAACAACAATGTCACTGATCACACTGGACTTTGAGACCTACTACGATAGCAAGATCAAGCTAGGCTTCAAGCACCAAACAACCGAGGAATACATACGCGACAAGCGTTTTGAAGTTATCGGTGTGGGCGTGAAGGTAGACGATCAGCCTACTGTCTGGGTAACAGGCGGTAAGGATAAGATAAAAGAATATCTACTGTCGTTAGATTGGGGCAGCAGTCCTTTACTGTGTCACAACACCCTCTTCGATGGAGCAATTCTTAGCTGGCACTACGACATCACACCCGTGTTCATGTTCGACACTCTGTGTATGGCGAGGGCGATTCATGGCGTTGATGCAGGTGGCTCGCTCAAGGTGCTTGCGGAACGCTACAACATTGGCGTCAAGGGTGAGGAAGTCGTACTGGCGGAAGGGAAAGCGCGCCTCGACTTCACCAAAGAAGAACTTGCACGATACGGAGAGTACTGCAAGAACGACGTTGATCTCACCTACGACTTGTTCAAGATACTGAGCAAGACTTTCCCCGACAACGAGTTAGCGTTGATCGACATGACACTGCGGATGTTCACGCAACCTGTGTTCTTTGTTGATGATGCGCTACTGCAAGAACGCTACGACGAACTCAAGGAAGAGAAGCAACAACTTCTCGAAGGCTTGATGGAGAAACTCAAATGCGAAACTGCGGAGGCTGTGCGTAAACGCCTAGCCAGTAATAAACAGTTTGCTGAAGTGTTGGTCGAGCGCGGGGTTGAAGTACCTATGAAAGAAAGCAAGACAACAGGAAAGGAAACCTATGCACTGGCTAAAAACGATGAGGGATTTCTTAAACTCACTGAGCATGACGACCCCTTCATACAACAACTCTGCGCAGTACGACTCGGAACCAAATCCACAATCGAGGAGTCAAGGATTGAGAGATTCATTGACGTCGGAAAGCGCAATAAAGGCAGGCTCCCTATTCCGCTTAAATACTACGGAGCGCATACAGGCCGTTGGGCAGGCTCAGACAAGGTCAACTTCCAGAACCTTCCTAGCCGAGACAAGAAAAAGAAGGCTCTCAAGAACGCGGTGGTTGCGCCCGATGACCACATCGTTATCAACTGCGACTCGTCTCAAATCGAGGCGCGTGTCCTCGTATGGCTGGCGGGACAGGATGATGTGGTCGAGCAGTTTCGCAAGGGAGAAGATGTTTATTCGCTCTTCGCAACCAAGATATATGATCGTCCGATAAGCAAGGCTGACCCAGTGGAACGCTTCGTGGGTAAGACCTGCATCTTGGGTCTAGGCTATGGGACTGGGGCGTTAAAGTTACAGCACACGCTCAAGACTCAGCCACCTGGCGCAGTCGTTACGGAAGACGAGGCTAAGAGTTATGTTGATACATACCGCACCGCCAACGACAAGGTGATTCAGCTTTGGCGTGATGGCGACAAGGTGATCGCTGACCTAGCCAACTGGGACGACGACATCAAGCCTTACTACTATGGTAAACACAACTGCCTCAAGATTACGAAGGAAGGCGTAGGTCTGCCCAATGGTCTTTCTATCCGATACCCAGACCTCAAGCTGGATACGTCGGAGTCCAAGAGCCAATATGTTTACAAGTCGCGCAAAGGCCCCGTGTCACTATGGGGTGGGTCGCTAGTTGAAAACGTAGTTCAAGCCTTGGCGCGAATCATTGTGGGAGAGCAGATGCTCAAGATCAGAGAGCGTTATCACGTTGCGTTGACTGTCCACGATGCGGCAGTAGTCGTAGTTCCCGAAGCCGAGAAGGACGAAGCGCTTGCATATATCGTCGAGTGCATGTCTATCCCACCTGACTGGGCTAGTGGTTTACCCGTAACTTGCGAAGCAAAGTACGCACAGACCTATGGCGAATGTTAATATGTCAAATTAAAGGAGACTTATGATGGAGAAAATGGTAGAATTGTACAAGCGCGTGATGCGAAGAATCACCCTGCTGGAGATCACTCAAGAGGAGTTGCGTATGGCACAGCTAGAGAAACTCAAAGCCGAGTCAGCGGCAGACTACGCCAAGAGCGTGGTGGCTTACAACGAGGCGCGGATAGCTAGGCTGAACAAGCGTATCTCTGAGTACAAGGCAGAAGAAGCATGACATGGCCTTTCCCACCATTCCCGAACCCCAAAGACAAGGGTACGAAGCAACCTAAGTTCAACCCTGAGAACCACGAGGACGCACCGCTATGACCAAAGGACTATTTGATGACATACCAATCTACAACGAAGCCCGTGACAAGGCATGGGAGGCATTCATCAAGCGCAAGGATGTGAAGGCGTCAGGCATGTTTAGCCGAGGCTTCCCTCTTGAGCGGGAGTACTACGAACTGTGGTGTCAGGCATGGGATCGGGCTTGGACTGATGGGTTTGAGTCAGGTTACCATCCTCGTAATCAAACACTAGAAGAAGTAGCCAAGGAGTTTGACAAGATGCCCTTTGGCGACACATCGGCAAGCTTTGCCATATTTGTAAGGAACATGAAGAAATGAGTGGATTCGCTAAACAGCAATTAGAAATCGGCAGTAAACAGCCAGTGCATCAGCACAAGCTATGCGATAAGTGCGAAACTATTAAGCCACCAGAGGGTGGGATTCAAATGAGCCCAAGCAAGTGGTATTGCGCCCATTGTTGGACTAAGCGGGCAACAGTCAGAAACTTAAAGTAAGGATTAGTATGGAATTCACATGGTCTTTCTCGTCCCTCAAGGACTACATCAACTGCCCAAAGAAGTACCAAGAGGTCAAGGTACTTAAGCGCTTCTTTGTTAAGCCGACCGCGCAGATGACCTATGGCAATGAGGTACACAAGGCCTGTGAAGACTACGTCGGTGAAGGCAAGCCTCTCGCTAAGAACTATCAACAGTTCAAACCTGTCCTCGATACGCTCATGGAGATTGAAGGTACTCGATACCCCGAGCAGAAGATGGCGCTTGATGCTGAAGGTAAGGCATGTGAGTATGGCAAGGGCTACTGGGTGCGGGGCATCGTGGACTTGATGATCATCGATGGGGACACAGCGTTCATCATCGACTACAAGACTGGAAGCAACAAGTATCCTGAGCCAAAACAGTTAAAGCTGATGGCGCTCATGGCGTTTGCCCACTACCCTGAGATTCAACGAATCAAAGCGGGTTTACTCTTCGTAGTGCATAACAGTTTCCTGACTGAAGAATATGTTAGAGAAGACGTTCCAAAGCTTTGGGATGCCTTCTATCCTGACTTGAATCGGTTGAGTACATCGTATATAAAGGATGTCTGGAATCCCAATCCAACACCCCTCTGCGGCTGGTGTCCTGTGAACACTTGCCCTCATCACAAGGAAAGATAATGGCTTACGTTAATAAACCCCGCCCCTACAAGAAAGAGTATCAACAAGAGAAGGCTCGTGGCGAACACGAGCGTCGCATGGAGCGTCAACGTGGGCGTCGTGCAATCGACAAGACAGGAACAGATGCCAACGGCAACGGCAAGGCTGACAAGCGTGAAGGCAAGGATGTGTCGCATGTTAAAGCGCTAGACAAAGGTGGCTTGAACAAGGATGGCTTGCGCATTCAAAGTGCAGCAAAGAACCGATCATTCCGTCGTGACTCTCAAGGAAACTTGGTGTCAGAGACTAGCAAGAAAGAACGCAAGAAGTAATCTCTACTGTTAGGCATGAGTGAGTAGGCTCAGGGGTTGACGAGTTTGCAGTTGCCAGCCCTTTTATAACCATGTCAGTCAAGCGGTGTTTGATCTCCCTCTCCTTTCTGGCACGACAGGCTTGACCGACCAGCCCCCGTAAGGGGCTACGTTTTAACATAGTAAGGAACAGTATGAATGTAGTAGACGACACAGTCGTTAGGATGGTGGTCCCATCGAGCGACTTGCAATTTCTAGTAGGACACATAGAGCGATGCGAGGTGCTGAAGGACGATGGCACAAACGCAGAAGTCGTGGTGTACTGGGGTGTGCCTGAGATGCAACGCCTTGTACGCGTCTATGGAGATGCTCCTAACCCAATGCTCAAAGAGTACGAATGGCCTGGAATGTATCAGCCGTTCGCTCACCAAAAAGTTACAGCATCGTTCCTCTCCCTACGAGATCGCTGTTTCTGTTTCAATGAAGCTGGTACTGGGAAAACATCCAGTGTTATATGGGCGGCTGACTACCTGATGCAGTTGGGTCTGGTCAAACGAGTCCTAGTCATTTGCCCCCTGTCCATCATGTACTCGGCTTGGCAGGCTGACATCTTCAAAACTGCCATGCACAGAACGGTCGGCGTAGCCTATGGTGACGCATCCAAACGCAAGAAGATCATTAACGGAGAGTACGAGTTTGTGGTCATCAACTTCGATGGCGTAGCGATTGTTCAAGAAGATATTAGTAAAGTAGGGTTTGACCTAATTGTTATTGATGAAGCCAACGCATATAAAACAGTATCGACAAAACGTTGGAAGACCTTGGCTAAACTGATCACCCCCTCGACCCGCCTCTGGATGATGACAGGCACACCTGCCTCACAGTCCCCACTGGATGCGTTCGGTCTTGCAAAGCTGGTCAACCCCGCTGGCGTACCCAAGTACTTCACGGCTTGGCGCGATCGTGTGATGCAACCTATCAGCAAGTTCAAGTGGATACCCCGCGCTATCGCACAGCAAGAGGTGTTCAGCGCCTTGCAACCTGCGATTCGCTTCGAGAAGGCTGACTGCCTTGACCTACCTGAGTTGGTGTACCAGACCCGCGAAGTGCCATTAACGGCCCAAGTGAACAGGTACTACCGTGAATTAAAGAATCAACTGCTGATAGAGGCGGCAGGTGAGCAGATCAGCGCTGTTAACGCGGCAGCCAAGCTGAGTAAGTTGTTGCAGTTGTCGGGTGGAGCAATTTATACCGATGACAAGGAGGTGGTGGAGTTTGACGTGTCACCACGCCTGAATGCACTGATGGAGGTGTTGGAAGAGACCAAGCACAAGGTAGTCGTGTTTGTGCCGTTCCGCCACACCATCGAATTAGTCGCACGTCATTTAAGTTCACAAGGAGTAGCCAATGAAGTTATCAACGGAGATGTGCCTGCAAGGGAGCGGTCTGAGATCATCAACCGATTCCAAACTCACACTGATCCAAGAGTTCTAGTTATTCAACCACAGTCTGCATCGCATGGCGTCACGCTAACTGCCGCAGACACGATCGTGTTCTGGTCTCCCGTTATGAGCGTCGAGACATATCTGCAATGCGTAGCGCGTATTGACCGAGTCGGTCAGAAGAACAGCATGACAGTTGTTCACCTGCAAGGGTCGGAAGCAGAGCGCAAGGTCTATCAGATGTTGCAAGGCAAGGTAGATACGCACGAGCGATTGGTTGATCTGTACAAAGAGGAGTTGGGTTTATGAGTGAAACTACTGATTTAAATCTTGATGATTTAGTCAAGATATACTTGACAATTAGAACTGAGCGTGAGAAACTCAAATCTAGTTGGGAAGTAAAAGATGGTGAGCTGGAGCAGGAGATGAAACTGCTGGAGCAAACCATGCTGACAGTGTGCAACGATACCAACGCAAGTAGTATCCGCACTGAAAGCGGCACAGTGATTCGTTCTCTCAAGGAGCGGTTCACTACAAACGACTGGGACAACTTCAAAAAGTTTGTTCTAGACAACGAGGCAATTGACTTGCTGGAGCGTCGTATCCATCAGGGCAATTTCAAGGAGTTCATGGCTGAGCATAAAGACGAAGGTCTGCCGCCCGGTGTGAATGTAATGAGGGAGTTCACGATTGTCGTGCGCAAACCCTCCAATTAAGTTCAATTTAGTAACAGGAAAATTATCATGAGTAACGATCTCGCAACAATGTTCAGCGGCGCAATCACCCCCATCGCTGGTTTAGATGAAGACACACTTGCCGTAGCAGGTGGCGCTCGTCAAGGTAGCAAACGCATCTCCATCAAGGGTGGCGTGTTCCGCAAGTATTCTGGCGGTAAAGAAATTGGCGCTATTGAAGACCGCCACATGAACGTGATCTTCGTCAAGATGGCTCACAAAGCGTCCCGCATGTTCTACGACGCAACGTACCAAGAAGGTCAGAAAGTTAGCCCAGTGTGCTGGTCTACTGATTCAGAGAAGCCTGACGCAGATGTCAAGACTCCTTGCGCTTCAACCTGCCTCGACTGCCCCAAGTCGGTCAAAGGTTCTGGTCAAGGTGGTACAGGTACAGCTTGCCGCTTGTCATGGCGCACAGCCGTGGTCTTGCCTAACGATCCATCAGGCGATGTGATGCAGTTGGTCTTGCCCGCTACTTCAGCGTTCGGCAAGGAAGACAATGGTCGCTGGCCTTTCCGTCCCTACATCCAGCACTTGGCGTCACACAATGTGAGCGCTGGCCGGGTGATTACTAAGATGGCCTTCGATACAAAATCTCCTACACCAAAGGTTGTGTTCTCACCAGCTGGTAAGGTTCCTGACGAAGACTTGTTGACGATTGCCGCACAAGCCAAGAGCCCTGCCGCAGAAGCCGCCATCAAGATGAACGTCTTCCAAGCTGACAGCACAGGTGAAGTTGAAGTGCCTAGCCACCGCAACGAAGTAGCCGAAGACGAAGCACCGCCCGTCAAGGTCGAGTCTAAAAAAGCCGCCACGACTGATGAGAAAGACATCTCCGACGTGGTAAAAAAGTGGTCTAAGAAATAAGGAATAGGAATGTCACGGACATACAGCGAAGCTTTTCTGATTGAGTTGCACAAGGCTAACCCCAACAGGGCTGGCATTGCACTGGCACTCGCTTGCGTGAAGGCAAACCTCCCTGCAAAGTATGTAGCCAGCGCGTTAGAAGTAACTCGCATGACGGTCTTCAGTTGGTTCCGTGGCAAACCTTTGCGCCACAACAACCTTATCAAGGTTGAGACACTGACTGACCTGATTGAAAGCGACACTGCCAAGGGTATTCTTCCAGCAAAGAATACGGCATCGGCTAAAGCGTATCTTGAAGATATGGTCGGGAGGAAATTCGACTAACAAAAGTTTCGGGGCGGGCGTCGGGTTAGCGCCGGCGTATTCCTTTAATCGGGAAGGACGTTAAAAGCACACTGCTTTATGTGAGCCGCCCCACCTACATTCACCGAGCGGGCATAGTTCCGCTCTTTTCAACTCTGGCGAGACATGTTAAAACAATTCTACGAGAAAGCATTGCCTACGCAGGGTGTCTATTGCATTACCAGCATTGGGACTGACAAGAAAGTCACGAACAAATTTGCCGAGACACTTGATGGCGTATTTGAACAGATTGAGAAGTTTGAATCAAAACAACTCAATATATTCGTTGCACTGGGGACGTTCGACGGATACAGCAGGAAAGCAGATGACTGCCTCTACCTAAGATCGTTCTTCATTGACTTGGACGTCGGTGCAGGGAAGGACTATCAATCAAAGGGCGACGCACACACAGCGCTCTACAAACTTGTTGGGGCGACTGGACTACCTGACCCAGTAGTGATTGACTCAGGTGGCGGTGTCCATGCCTACTGGATTATGGATGAGGACATCCCCAAAGACGAGTGGAAAACCGCCGCTGAGAAGTTCAAAGCGCTATGTCTACAGCACATATCTATTGACCCAGTCGTTACAGCAGATGCCGCTCGTATCATGCGGGCACCCTATACATACAACTACAAGTTTGACCCACCCGCGCCAACGTCAATCTTCAGCGACGAGATTCATGTCTATAGCTGGAACGAGTTCAAAGATTTCTTAGGCGTTGCGCCAACAGCGCCAGCGGTTCCGCAGACACAAGAGGAACTTGATGCTGAAGAGATTCTTGCAAGTATCCCCAAGGGCGTCGATGAGGACACCAAAGCAATTCTGAAGTTAGACAACTTCGCAAAAACATTTGAGGTACTGGCACAAAAGAGTGTCGATGATGAAGGTGGTTGCGCACAGATTAAATACATCTGCGAAAACGCCGCCGCATTAGAAGAGCCGTTGTGGTTCGCAGGTTTGTCCATCGCTAAGTTCTGTGATGATGGTGCGACTGCTATCCATGAGTTATCCAATCCAGACCCGAGATATGACCATGATAAAACAGAAGAAAAGGCCGCTCGCTTTCCTGCTCCACGAACCTGCGAATGGTTCATCGATAACTACCCAAGCCGTTGTGAGGGATGCCAGCACAGAGGAAAGATCACCAGCCCAATTGTGTTGGGTAAACAATTCAAGCCAGCCCCCGCGACAAATAAAGAGGACGCAGTTTGGGAAATCCCGCATACCCAAAAAGTTCCTGATTTTCCCGAGTATCTCTATCCCTACGTCCGAGGAGTAAACGGCGGCATCTACTTTGTGCCACCACCTAAGATTGACAAGAAAGGTGCGAAGCACCAAGACGATCCAATTTTGATTCTCTCTAGCGACCTGTATCCACTGACACGCATGGTCAGTCCACACGATGGCGAGTGCTTGCAGATGCGCTACGAGTTACCGCACGACGGATTCCGTGACTTCTTGCTTCCCATGAAGAGCGTCTACGCCAAGGAAGCATTCAAAGCAATCACGACCAGCAATGGCGTGTTGTTCTCATCAGTACACGACCAACACCTTATGAACTACATCATCAAATGGGGGCAGTACCTCCAGACAACTGACAAGGCGCTTCAGATGCGCATGCAGATGGGATGGACGGAAGAGCGCACTGCCGATAACTCCAACTGGGACAATCGTAGTTTTGTTATCGGCAAGAAAGAGTACACACGATCAGGTGAAGTCATCGACGCGCCATCATCGCCATTCGTTCGTGGGCTATCAAAACACTTGACACAAGCTGGTACGTTTGCACGTTGGCGTGAGTCGATGGACTATTTGAACAAGCCAGAGTTTGAGTTGCATGCCTTCGCTTCCATGTGCGGATTTGGCTCTCCATTGATGCCATATACGTCAACTTCAGGCGTGACTGTGAGCCTTACTGGGCGCTCTGGCAACGCCAAGACCGGCGCTATGTATGCGGGTTTAAGCATCTTTGGACACCCTAAAGACTTGAGCGTCGTGAAGGCTACTGACAACGGCTTGACTGGTCGATACCTTGGCCTGCACAGCTTGATGTTCGGTCTTGATGAGGTGGGTGACAAGAAGCCCGAGGAGTTGGGGCAGTTGATTCACAACGTGTCACACGGCAAAGCCAAGATTCGTATGCAAGGTTCAATCAATGCTGAACGTGAGTATGAGATGTCTGCGTCATTGATTGCTATGCTAACTAACAATCACTCTGTCTACGGTAAGCTTGACGCACTGAAGGCTAACCCCGATGGTGAGGCGGCTCGTGTGATTGAGTTCTTAGTCCACAGACCTAGCCTGCTCAACCAAGATGGCTCGATGGGTAAGTACATCTTTGATGCGTTCCGCTTCAACTACGGACATGCAGGTCCGATGTACATCAAGGAGATTCTGAAGGGCGGTGACAACTATGTGCTTGACCACATAGCCAAGTGGGACGAACGATTCCAGAAAGACTTTGGCGCATACGCTGAGTATCGCTTCTATCAGAACTTGGTTGGCGCATCGTTTGGTGGCGCATCGATCTCCAACGAGCATGGCATCACAGGCTACGATATTGAACGCATCTACCACCACACTGTGCTGTCGATGATTGAGATCAAGGACAAGGTTGTAAAGGTTAACCGCACAGACTACCCCTCACTGCTTGGCGACTTTATCAACAAGAACATGGGCAACACACTCGTGCTTAAGGATGGCAAAGTCACGATGGAGCCACGGGGCCAGATCGTAGCGCGCATCGTCAGTGAAGAAGGTCTCTTGCAAATATCTAAGACCGAGTTCAAGAAGTTCTTGGCAGAGCGTCAGGTCAGCTTGCGTGAGTTCGAGTTCGATATGCGTGAGAAGAAGATTCTCGTAGACGACAAGAAGGGACGACTCACCACCGGGTGGAAGTCAGCGATCAGCGTCGATCCTGCATATCTCTATTGGTTCAAGACGCAAATCCCAGGCGAATGGTTCGATGAATCCCAGTGACGTCAAAGAGCCAGAGTGGATATTTCCATTTGATGCAATGGAGGTGGGGGAGAGTTTCTTCATCCCCACCTTGCGCCCTGCCGAGATAATCTACGCTCTAGAGAACGGAGCTAAGCGCGCCGATGTGAGAGTCAAGTGCTATGTCACGCACAAAGACAACCACCTCGGTGTCCGCGCTTGGCGCATCCGTTAGGGCTCCATGCCCAGCGCTTTGAACTGCATAACCATCTGGTGCTTGAGCATGTTCTGCTCGAGTGTGATGATCTTCAGAATCTGATCGCGCTGTTTAGGGCTAAGACCTTTTAGATTACGAATCTCAGTGGCTTGCTGACGCAGTGCGTTCAACTCACCCTGTTTAGATTGATACACCTCAACAATGCTTGGGTGAAGAGGATTCTTAGTTATGTATTTAGCGTACACAACGGGATCGTCCTTCTGCATAGTGACGAGGCGTTTGTCGATCTCTTTGATCTTCTCTTCAACCTTGCCATACTCGCGTGAGTCAACGTTGGTCTTAGCACCGAAGAACGAGCCGAACAACGGGATGTCATTCTTAGGATTGAACTCTTTTGCGCCTTTATCAAGGTTCGCCCAGTTGTATGTAAGCTCACCAATCTTAGATACACCGTCCAAGTAGCTGTTGGCAAAGAAGTAGATCGTGTTAGGGCTGATGTCACCAGGGACTCCAGCAAAGCCTTCGCCTCCAGTTTTTCTAAACCACCACTTAGCGGCATCCTTATAGACTTCAGGGATGCGGTCACTGCCAGTAAACGCATCGCCCATACGGCGCTGAGACGCGCTGTTGATTGCCTGACCAATACCGTTTTTGTTAGAAATAAACTCAACGATAGGACGCAACACAGTAGGCGCAACAGAGTCTACAAACCAATGCAGTGGGGCGTCTGTGATTGGAATCTTAGACATTGGCAGTGGTAGGAACGAGTCAGGCAAAATCGTACCGGCGATGTTACCCAAGCCTTCTTTAATAGAAGCGTTGCCAATTGTCATACCGGCGATCTGCGCACCTGCCGCAGCAAACGATCCCAAGCCAAAGCCCCAAGGAATCTGGAACACGACGTCTTTGCCAAGACCAAGGCTCTTCGACACATCGTTTGGAATATGGAAGCGCGCAAAGCGTGTCCATTGCTCCATGTTATCGGTCTTGGTGCTGTTACGTCTCCACTCATCATCAGGAGCACCCAATGAGGACAACCAATACAAAGCGTAGCCAGCACCCATCAGTGCGCCAACCATGATCTGTGCGTTACGACGATCTCTTCTGAAGCTCTTGAGGTATTCGGCTTTAGCCGCCTCATCGTTGGCGATTTCTGGAGGCAGGTCAGCCAGCTCGTATTTCTCGCGTGTAAAGGCAGGTAGCACGGCCTCAACTGCACGCACAGCGCCAGTAGCAGAGGGGCGGATAAACATATACGCCGCGCCCAACTCACGACCCTTCTCACCAACCTTCTCAAAGTTAGCAAGGTTCTTAACGAACGCTGCGGCTTCCACTGCGGCGGCGCGTTCTGCGGGAGACATCTGACCTTGTGGGCCTTTCACATCAGACATACCAGCTTTGATATTTTTATCCAAAGCTTTGTCTTTGTAGATGCTATATGCGGCGGCGCGACCCGTGAACTCGAACATGTTGTTCCAAGTGTCAATTAATCTACCCGCATCTTGCAGATTAGTAATGATCCGTGAACGCCCAATAGTGTTTTCGCTGATCTGCTCAAGGTTTGACTTCAAAGAGAAGCCCTGCAAGTATGTTGTCTTGCCACCAAAGCGTAGGTACTCAAGCATGTCCGCCACGAATGGGTCTCGAGCGGCATCGAGCAACATCTTCTTGCTAGCTGCATCGCCCTTCTCTTCAAGCAGCGCAACGTGCATCGCCTTGCCTAAACCATTCTTAACTATTTGCGCACTGACAGAACTTAAATATTGGACAGCAGCCAACGGACCCATCTGACGACTAGCGCCAATAGTCCATGCGTTGGTCAACGTATCACGCACAAAGTTGAGAGGCGCAAAGTTGTAGTTGTAACGCGTGTGCATCGCACCAAAGAATCCTGTTACAGCATTGGCAAAATCCAACATTGGGCTTGCGTCACGGAATGTGTAGCGCAGCGCGTTCAGAATCTTTGGCTCATTGATGCGAATGATGTCGATAGAACCATCAGCGTTATAGTGGAAAATGTTTGCGCCACCTTTGTACTTAGACATGTCAGTGGTGTTGCGCTCTTCAAACTTGATCGTGTTAACAACTTCACCTGGTAGCACGCCAGTGCCGGTAGGGTTGTACTTGTTAGCTTTAACGCCGTTCTTGATTGCCTGTGTGTAGTTACGACGACCAGCACGACCTGCTGATCTGTATGCGTCGTTAATCAATTGCAAGATAGGATTGTCAGAAGTCTTGAAACGACCGTCGGCAGCGTGCTCTTGCTCCTGCAACTCTTTGCCGTGGCTCTCAGGATCAATTAACTCATCGCTCTTACTATGCTTAGACAAGCCTTTGAACGGCATGTAGTACTGATAATCGTACATACCCACTAAGTTAGACACAGGTGATGACCAGTAGTTGCCAACTTGATTTAACTTAGCTGTGACGTCGCTCAAAACTTTGGCATCGGTAAGAATCTTTTCGATTGCTTCGCGCTCTTCAGGGCTCTTAGCCATGTACTCAGCCATACGCTTATTTACAGTAGCCTTCTCAATACCAAGCACGTTGTAAATGGGCGCGTCCATATTGATGTCAATACCTTTATAGGTAGAGTCAGGCTTTTCAAAACGTTTGCGCATTCTCTCGGTAATGCGCGGGCTATCGCCTAATGGATCGGCATGCCCACCATCTTTTGGAGCTTTAGCAAGGGTGGATAACTCCTGCCAAAGTGCTTGCCTTTGTTGTTGGGTTAGATCAACTTTGTGAATGAGACCAGCAGTGCCGGTGCGTTGATCGCCAAGGATAGCAATACGTCGCTCAGCAGCGCTAATAGGCTTGCCGTTATGAGTTAGGTTCTTAACTGTACTGAGTGGCACGGATGTAACCCACTTAGCAAGGCGGCGCTCTGGCTCGTGGAACATCTCAACGATTCTGTGAAACTCATTGAGAGCCTGATCAGTCTTCTTGTCGGTTAATTTAATCCACTCTTGGAAAGACTGACGAACGTTATCCAAAGGCTCTTGCAAGTAGTCAGTCAAGAACTGCCGTGCTTCACCTGTAGCCAGATCGCCTTGCTCTTCCCAATTGTTAAACACGCCAGACATGTCACGATTGATTTTCTTTGCTCTATCAAGCTTGTTGAATAAGCTTCGTGATGCAAAGCTCTTGTCCTGCACTTTACGAGTAATGTTTCTCCAGCCTTCGCGTGTAGTAAACATCTTGTAGAACGCGCTACGCTTAGTAGTTGGGTTCTCGCGCTCGCTCAAGTTGTATGACTTGTCTTCGTCGTACAAGCCAGACTCGCGGAACTCTTCTTCCTTCTTAGGCGCGGGTGCGGGAGTAGTCGTAGCCGCCCCCTTCTTACCTGCGGGAAGCTTAGCCATATAGATTGGCTCTGTCGGCACTTCAAGAATGTCGTCGAACGCCGCCGATATCTCCATTATTAGATTCTTTGGCGCGGACTCATTGAGTTCTCCGTCCTTCTTAAACAACACGTCTTTTAACGAAATGTTTTTAACTACGCCAGTCTTTTGGTTAACCGTGCTGCCAACAACAAAGATTTTTGCCATTGCCAACTTAAAGTCTGTCCACGCTTTGCGTACAGTTGGCAGGGTAGATTTAAATTCTTCTTCTGTTTTTAATTTGCTATCTATCTTTAATACCGAGCTTAGTTTGTTATACGCAGCCAGCTCTTTACCAGTCAACAAGGTGCTTGAGAAATCATTTAGCGCTTGCTGGAAAGATGAGTCAGTCAACGCATAGGCAACAAACTCGAGCACATTTTTAAATGCAGTGGGGAATGTTTTACCAAGATCATTCTTGGTCATATCCATGATGGCCTGAAGCTGTCTAGCGCCAGCCAACTGTGATGCAGTCAGCATCTTGAATCTGCCAGCAACAAAGTGACTCAGAATCTTTACTGTTGCAGCGTGCACTGCTTCGTGCAGAATGGTTGAGCCATTCAAGCCTTCGGGTGTTACAAGAATCTCATCCTTGACAGGATCGTAGATTGCCAAGTCTTCATCAGGCAACGAGTCAACAATACGAATCTTAGTCTTAAGACCCATGTTGAAAATAACATTGGCTACAGTCTTGGCAATCTGACGGCCTTGACTTGTTGCGCCGCCAGCGGCTTCTGGCATGTTGCGCAAATAGTTCAACACACCTTGCAGGTTGTTGTCCTTAATCAGCTTAACAATGTTGTCAGGCAGCATGCCATAGAAAGTCTGACCAATACCCAGCGCAGCGCGGCGGTCGTAGTCACGTCTAAGGCGCTCATCAAGGCGTTGTCTGCGCTTGCTCATCACCTGCACTCTACGTTGGTGCTGTTGAAGAGCTTGAATATCTTTCTGCTTCTCTTGATCACTCAATGACCTGTTGTCTTGAGTAAGTTTGACGCCAAGTTCAGCAAACGCTACGTCTTGTTGTTGACCAGCGTTGTTGACAATCTTTTTAAGATATACAGCCTTTGCTGCAGGAGACAGCTTGTCCCATGTAGGGAACTGCACCCCAAATATCTTGCTCATCTGAGCACGATTGTCTTCGTAGTTTTGGGCGGCGCGACGCTCTGCTGCTTCTAACTTACCTTCACCTTCACGAGACTTAACACCCGCTCTATTTTTTGCAGCTAACAATGCAGCGGCAGCTTGGCGGTGTTCTTCAGGCGTGTTGTTACGGATGTAGCTGAAGTAGATGTCTTTGTCAGCAGAGTTTAATTTATCCCATGTCAGTAGCTTGTTCTGCTCTGGCCCGTGTTCTTGCAACGCTGTCTGCGCATCAATTAATTCACCAAGCAAGTCGCTCTCTCGGCGATTGGCTTCGTTCTCTTGCTCACGCAAGCTTGCTAATTTCTTTTGGTCGTTGGCGCGCTCAGCAGCATCAATAGCGTCCTCAAGACGCTCAACTTCATCCACAGCACTTCTATGCTGTTCTGTTAAATCTGTTACTTTTGTAACGAGTTCTTTACGCGTAGCATTAGCAGAATCAGTTCCCGCGCTGATCTCTTCAGCTACAGCGTTGTAGTTGTCTTCCGTGCCAGGAGGAAGATTCTTCTGGTCGTAGCGCCCTCTGCCGCCACCTAAAGATTCTTGATACGCTTGCTGTTTTTCTTGTTCTTCTTGCTTCTCATACTTGTCAGCAAGCTCCATCGCGCCTTGCAAGTCAGTGCCTTGATATGCGGGTGTCTTATCCTGCTCAGTGGCGCTAGCCTGTCCGTCTTCGTCAATGATGTCTTGAGTTTTTAGGCGGCCTTGTTTATCTCGCTTAGCGCTAAGAGTTGATGGCTTAGTAATATCTAAACCATGAGTCTGCTCTAGAGCATTTAAAAACTTATAGGCTTTGGCAATTTTATTTGCGTTTGCGCCTTCAGCAGTCATCTCATAGACAGCTTCTCTACGAGCCAGGATGTCGTCTTGAATCTCAGGCGCAAGATCACCAAGGCTTACTGAGCCCGCAGGCTTTACTGCTGTTCCGGCTGCTGGTGCTTCTTGTCTTTGCGTTTCTGCTTGCTTGGCTTCAGGGGTCGTAATGCCACTTGGAGTTCCTTGAGTGGATAAAGATTTAACAAATGAGTCAATGCTTGTAGCTAATTCTGGCGTTGTGCCGTACTTAGTAACAAGTTCAGGAATAGTGGCTCCGTCATTAAACTCTTGCGCAATAATTTTTTGCGTTACTGGAGTTAATGTAGGGGACTGCTGCCCTGTTCCACCCAGAGCTGGCTGAGTAGTTGTTCTAGTAGATACCACTCCACGGGATTCAGGTCCAACAGTTCCTGCGGCGGCCTCGTCTGTATCGGTGCGTGCAGCCACTCCAGCGCCTGCTCCACCTGCTGATGTGTCAATTCCTGTAGCATCAGGTGCTCCTTGTTGTGCAAGGTGGTTTTTAATAAGTTCAACGGCTTGGGCGTTTGTCTTACCTACCGGAATACTAAGACCGATTGATCTTGCAATTTGTCTGTATTCTGATTGCTTAATTTTTTCGCCACTATCAATTTTGCCAACGTAATCGTTAGCTGCTTGAATAGACTCAGGTGTGACACCTTCAGCGCTAATCTTTGGCGCTCTAGTCTTTTTAGGCGCTGGTGTAGCCTCAGTAATCTCAGGAGCAGCAACGTCAGAAACCAAAGGCTTACCTGCCGCGTCAGAAGCAGGCATCAGTAAGTCAGCACTCTCTTTGCTGAAGCCTACGCCAGCACGCTGGGCTTCTTCTTTGTCAGTGGTGAACTGACCAGCAATGTTGCCACCTTTAGTAGCATCTTCAGCCAACTCACGTCTAGCTTTAGCCGCTTCGCGTCCGCCTGTCACAGCGCCCATACCCAAACCAGCAAGACCTTCTAACGTACCTTGACCGACTACGCCGCGCATAGTGGGGACGTCAAATCCTTCCCGTTGCTGAGCAATGTTCTGCGCCAACTGTTCTTGAGCGCCTTGTGGAAACTCAGTAGCAAGTTCTTTAGCGCCTGTAATAGCGCCTTGTTTGACTACACCACGCTCGGCAGCAAGGGCGGTCTCTTTTGCCGCGTTTTGTTTGATAGCTGCTTTGGTAGCTTCTTTAGTCGCAATGCCTTTGGCGAGCTGACGAGCAAGAGCAGGCTCAACACCGCTTGCAGCACCGACAGTGCCCAGAGCAGTGCCCATCAAAATTTGATCTAAGTTCTTACCATCGTAGCGTTGTGCAAGAACAGCGCGATCTTCAATCTCCTTGGGAGACATGTCGGTGTTCTCTTTGAGCGCTTGCTTAGTAGCTTCGTAGATAGCACCTTTGGTAGTACCTGCGCCCATCAACGCGCCAACGGCACTACTGATACCCAATGCAGCCAGAGCAGGAGCACTAGCAAGCGTAGCCACCAAACCAGCGGCAATAGCTGGGGCGCTAGTGCCAAGCGCATTAGCGAGCATGTCTACAGGCGCAACGGAGAACGCTTTGGCTCCAGCTACAACCTGATCAAGAACGCCCTTGTCTTCCGCATCTTTCATGATACGGGCGATCTCTTTACTGTCCTTCTTAGACTGCGCGCTATACAGGCTAGCAATATAGTCTTCTACGCCACGTAGGTTTTTACCTATATCATTGTCTGCGCCAAACGCGTCAGCTACCATGCGGACGCCAGTTACTACGCCAGAGCCAACTTTGAGGGGGGCGTCAGCGGCTTGACGCAAAAGTGGTAGCGCCTCTTTTTCCTGCGCGGGGGCGGGAGCAGTAGGAGCGACGATAGGAGCAGGGGCTTCGGCTTTAGGCTCTTCTTTTTTAGGTGCTGGGAGACTACTTAAATGCTGAAGCAGTTCAGAATCTTTGTACCCAGCTTGCCTAGCTTTGTTGACATCTAGAGTCGAATCTTTCCCTAAAAAGTCGACAATCTCAGCATCAGAATAGCCCGCTTGCCGTGCTTTCTCAATGTCTAGCGCCATGACTACCCCTTAATCTCTTTGTAGGCTTGGATCGGTAAGTGCTGGACGTGTAGATGCTCCTGCCTGCGCCCCACCAGTAGACCTAGTATAGTCTCTAGCGGCGTCTTCTGGTTTGATTGAGACCCTGTTATATGCAAGATCAGTATTTCTAGCGGCTTGCTCAATACGGTTCTTCCAATTCTTTTCGCGCTCTTTGATACGTTTTTCAGCTTCTTCCATAGCCGCAAGGGTAGCTGGAGGTACTTTAGTACGGTCAAACTTATTGGTGTCTTCATTTGTACCTGTTTGCAAGCCAAGCTTGACAGCCGCCAAATCAGCCATATGCTGCTTGTCATTCTCTTCACGCTGAATTCTTGCCAATACATCGCCTTCTGTCTTAGCCGCCGCTTGCCATTGACCAAAAATCTTATTGTCTTTGTCAGTATTAAAACGAGCAGCACGATCCAATTGCGCAGTCTGCGAACGAAGCTGTTCACCACGGAACTGCATATCAGCGCTGTACTTAGATGCTGCGGCAGACGATTGATCGCTCTCACGACGTGATTGATAGTCAATGAACTTCATGTTCAAAGCCTTCATATCTTCAGCGGCCTTCAGTTTTAGCTGCATAGCCGCGTCAATTTCGCCCCGCTTCTCAAGGCGTGTAGCGTTATCCAAATCAGCGATAGACTTGTCAATCTCACGACGAGCTTTCTTCTGCTCTTTCTCGTCAGCCATGATGTTAGGTACTGCTTTCTGCATAGCGTTCAAGCCAGCAACAAGCACTGGACCTGGGGTTGAGCCCCACGCTGCAAAGAACTCAGCCAGACGCAAATGTTTCTGGCGCTCTTTCTCTTCGCCCAAGTTGGCTTTCTCAGCCATCATCTCAGCGCGTAGTTTCTGTTGGCCTTCTGACGTATCTGCCACACCAGCCTCTTCCATTGCTGCCTTGCGCTCAGCCAAAAAGCTAGACAGAGGAGCAGCGGCACGCTTCTCCGCATCAGCGTACTCAGCTTTCATGAAGGCAGGGATATCAGCCGCCTGCTGCATAGCGCGCCCAGCTTGAGGCACGTAAGGCGTAGGAGTAGTTGGTTGGGTGGTTGCACCCATGATGCCACCGGGAGGTGGAGTTGTTGAAGGCGGCATAGCAAGGCGTTCTGCCATACCAAGCTTAGCGTCTTCTTCGCCGCCTTCTTCAATTGCGCTCATTGCGCCATTACCACCAGCGCCTTGTTGGAACGCAACAATACCACCGGGGGCATAGCTAGGCATCTGTGGTTGAGCAGCTTGGTACTGCACGTTTGCAGCATCTGCGCCTTGTGCTTTATTGCTCATCTGTCGTTCGCGCAGGAGACGTTGGGCCATCTTGCGAATGGTTGGGCTAGCAGATGTTTTAGCTTGTTCTGCCAAACCTTTTTCGTCCATGCTCTCAAGCTGGGACTCGACTTCACCACCCATGTCGTAAGACATGATGCCGCCCTTGGCGTATCCTTTAATCTCACCGCCCGCAGCTTTACCAGTAGGGTTGTATGCGTTATAGATAGACGTACCGGCACCGATCGTACCGATGGCTTGCGACAGTGGGTTAGGCGACGCAGCGTATTGGTTCGTCGTAGACGCTTGCATTGGCAGACCACGCAACATATTGGACATAGTGCCCAACTGCATGAGTGGGTACTGCTGCGCGTTGGCGTAGTCGAGCATAGCTTGGTTGACCTTGGCTTGCTCCAGCGCTTGCTGCTGAGCCCCCGCAGTGTTCTGTAACCCGTAGATACCTTGTTGCGATTGCAGTTGTTGGCCTGCAATGTTTGCCATATTAGCAGCGGTTTGATTGCCCAGACCGTAAGCAGCTTGTGCGCCTTGTACGCCTTGGAGACCCATGCCAGCACCTTGCATAGCAGCTTGTTGGCCTTGAATGCCAGTCTGTGCGCCTTGCATGCCTTGGGCCGTACCTTGCAAACCGACTTGAGCACCTTGCAGGCCAAGTTGACCAGCGGCAGTGGCAGCGCCAACGCCTTGCAGACCCACCTGCGCACCTTGCATGCCTTGGGCTGTACCAGCCAACTGACGATCAACGCCAGACAACTGAGTGTTAACACCTTGCAGGCCAAGACCAGCGCCTTGAATACCTGTTTGATATGCTTGGTTAGCGGCGCTAACGCCTTGCAGACCAGCTTGTGTGCCTTGCATACCAAGGCCGTACATCGCGCCAGCTTGACCAACACCAGCCAACGCGCCTTGTTGACCTTGCAGTGCGGTACCAATACCAGACAGACCTAACTGACCGCCAGATAAAGCAGTGCCAAGACCTTGCTGAGCACCAGCCAAACCTTGAAGATTGAGGTTAGCGCCAAACTGCTGTTGAGCCTGCGCTTGTTGATACGCCTGCTGAAGCGCCTGTGCCTGATTAGCATTCTTCATCACAGCCAAAGCACGGTTAGCTTCCGCATTCTCGATAGCTTGACGTGAGCCGCCAAACGCGCCTGCGCGAGCAGCTTGCGCGCCACGCTGTGTACCAGCAATATCAGATTGACGTTGTAGTTCTTTGTTCTGAACGTCCAATACATTCTGTGTGTATGGGTTCATCAACGCTTGAGTTACACGGGGGTCAGTCGCCATCTGGGCGTACTGCTGACCTGCCATGGCTTGCTGGCGCGCTAAAGCCTGAGACTGAGAAGCAACATTCTGTCCAGTACGCCCAGCCATTAAACCCATTTGGCCAAGATCAGAAGCTTTCTGCCCATAGCCTAATGCAGTATTAGCTAATTGAGCGGCTTCTGCGCCGTAATCAGCGCCTTGTGCGCCGTAGCCTGTAGCAGTGTCAGCCAACCCAGCAGCTTGCGCGCCATATCCAGCGCCAATGTCACCATATTTAGCGCCGCCAGTAATACCTAACTGACCGCCAGCGATACCAAGTTCTTGGCCTTTTTGACCAGAAGCAAAACCCGCATCGCCAAACTTGTTAGCACGCTGTGCTTGCTCCCTTGCTAATGCCTGCGCTTCCGCAGCGGCGGCTAATCCCAAAGCTTGACCTGTTGCACCAGACTGATAGCCCATCTGCCCATAGTTAGCAGCTTGCTGTCCTGCCGCAGCGCCAGCAGCGCCATAGCCTAATGCTGGTTGAGCTGTATTAAACGCGCCTACTGTGGCGTCATTTGCGTAATTAATTGCTTGGTTGTATTGATCAGGTACTCGCAGGCCAGCAATACCCTGCTGAGCCGCCAACTGCATAGGCTGAAAGCCTGCAATTGCTTTGCTTGGGTCATAGGCGATTTGTTTTCCTGCGGCGTCGTATGTGCCGCCGTATGCTTGGTACGGCTTAAAACCTGAAATCTGAAAATCGCCACCAGTAGTTTCACCAGTAGTTGGGTCAGTTACGACCGGAGTTCTTGTGCCTTGGAACAACTGCTCTTGAGTTGCGCCCAACATGTTCTCAACATACCCTCTTGCGTACTCAGGGATGTTCGTATTCTGAACAGTTGATGATGTTTGAGTGGGTCCTCCACCGCCGCCTTTACCCATAATCTGCTCCTTCAAGGGGCAACTCAAACGTTACCCAATTACTTTTAAAACCGTCATTTTGAAAAACTTTAGCCCATCCACGACGAGCCGTTGCTTCTATACCGTCACATCCCATGTCTCTAGCATAGCGTCTTAGCAACGAAAGCATAGAGTCTTTCCAATCTTTCAAATCAACTCCACCACAAAACGACATGCATAGCAATTTTCGTTGAGGATAGACTACAAAATTGGTAACTACAGCGCCTTTAATTCTACCGTTCTCGAATGCTACCCACAACTCATAATCGTAGTCAACAATCGAGGTGTAAATATCATTAACTGTGTAGCGCCCATATGTGTATTTTGCCGCTTTGACCAAGTACGGTTCAACTTCAGCCCAGCATGTATCAACATACTGTTTTGGAACCATTGATACTTCAATCATTTAGGCAAGTATTTTTGTGGTTTGATCTGCTTACCTTGTTTAGAGTTACCAGTACGCGCCTTGCGCACCTTATTCATCATGGCATGTAGTTGTTTAGCGCCAGCTTCTGTAGAGCCATTGCCCAGATGTGACACCACATCAGCAGGAATAACAAACTCACCATCAGCAAGACGAGCAGGTTGGCGTCCGTTAATAGTTGCTGGGATGTTGTCCGACATACCGTCTCCGGGGCCCTTGAGCAGTCGTGGGTTTCCGCCAGCAGCATATCCGCCCAAGCTTGAGTGCATGATGCCGCCTTTAGCAGCTTCAACATCGTCACCACCTTTGCTCTTAGCGCTTGTAGGCATGTTTAGTTTGCCCATGGGCATAGGACGCTTAGCCGCAGGAGCGGATGTATATGCGCGTTGGTTAACTTTGGCTTGACGAATCTGAGCAGCAGTCAACGCATCCTGATAGCGGGTATCAGGGTCTTGATCGTAATAGATACCAACATCACGAGAGACAGAAGGCGCTTCGACTGGACGACCAGACAACATCTTTTGATACTCAGAGATAGACTCAGAGAGGCTACCACCCCTTGCATATTCAGGTACGTCTCCTTCAACTGTCTCACCTTCAGCGTAGCCCACAGGAATAGAGTAGGGGTCCATACCCATGATGCCGCCACCTGTTGCATAACGCTTGGGCGTGTATTGGAAATCAGCGGGATTGACACTTGACGCTTGGAAGTTAGGGCCTAGCTTGTATTTAGACAAAGGACCTGAATACTTGTCTTGGTTAAACGTAGCGCCAGAAGGATCAAAAAGCCCCAAAGCATTAGCGCCCGTGTATCCAAGAGTCATTGCAGTGAATGGGTTTTCTTTTGCAAACTTTACAGCCGTGTTCATGCCAGTCTCAAGGGCAGAAGGAGGAGGTAGAACAGAACTAATCGGACCAGGGGCAGCTAAACTACTTTCTAGACTAGAACCAAGACGCAAGCCTTGTCCAGCAGGAGGAGCGTTTAGTTGATACTGCAAAGGACCTTGACCAGGTGCTTGGGTAGGATTGAAAAATCCAGGACTTGCGCCTTGAGGACCAGCAGTAGCGCCTTCAAAACCTGGTGCTGGCTGAAAGCCAGATAAAGGAGAAGTAGTTACACCTTCGTAAGCGGGGAACGCATTGTTATACGCAGGTAATGGCTTAACACCCTGAGTAATTCCGGGAGTATTGGCGGCGCTTGAAGCCTCCATATAAGCCTGTTGCGCAGGGGAAATGACTTCTGGAATACTATTGATACCAGCATTAGCTACTTGCGCAGCTGCGTTTTGTTGAGCTGCAACTTGAGCCGCGTTAATGCCAGCTTGACCAGCGCCAGCACCGCCAGCCGCAGCGTTAGCCGCCATAGCTTCAGAAGCAGCCAAAGCTTCAGAACCACCCAACACACTCGTACCCAACGCTTCAGCGCCAAGAAGAGCTTCAGCACCAAGGAGTGAAGTTGCAGCTAGGGCAGCTTCACCAGCCGCATACGGGGCAAGCTCAGCGGCTAGCGCTACGGCGGCTTCTTCAGCAAATATGGCTGCGATTGGCATATTAAAACTCCTTGATTTCTGGCGACTCTAGTCCAGTGCCGCGAAGATTGTGTAAACAGCACAGCACCACATTGTCAGTTAGCGCCATGAACGCGTGCTTCTTGCCCGCAGGGATCGTAATAACGGCAGGGGCATCAAAGCGCCCCATAGTCTCGCCATCTTGCCAAGCTTCAACAGCGCCATGCGAGATCAACGTCACATGGGGATGAGTGTGGACATGTTGAGATAAAACAGTCTTAGACTTTGGAACTGTATAGGAGCGGACCCAGATGTCATCTACCTCGATGAACTCGACGTAGTCAAGGTCAATCTTCTTGTAGTTAGGGTTTTTACTAATAGCTTCTAAGTCCATCGTGTCACTCTTGGTTAAGGCTAGTTAATAATATCACGCTGGAAGCGCGGACACAAATGTTATAGAGCCGATTGCTGACGGAACTGCGGGGTACGCCATAGGGCTTGTTTGGGCTGCGCGGTAGTCAATATAGACTCCTGTTGCCCCGCCAGATGTGGCTGCTTGATCGGTGCCCCACCACAAACCCACAGTGTTCCCTTCTTTCAGAGTAAACACGACTTCGGAATACCCGCAAACAAAGTTTGGAAGTAGCGAACTTTTACGGGCTTGTAGGGTAAAAACAGTTGTTGAATTTGGCACGTCGGCAACGGAGGTGGAGCCGTCTATACGTAACCAAACAATAGCATCATGAATAGCGTTATCGTTGTTGGCAAACTGAAGACTGTAAGTTATTTTGTAGATGCCCGGAACCTGCGCCGTGGCTGTGTTGTCTGAATTTAATTTAAACCCAGTACCCGCATCTAACGAACTCCACTGGACTATGGTTGGCGTATTAGCCGCTGTCGCATACTGAACCGCGTTATCCGATGCAGCAATATGAGGGAACGCAATGTACTTGCCACCATCTGGGCCAAACAACTCGCTAAACGCATTTTGTAGTTGGTTGAAGTACAGGCGCAGGATGTTTGTAAACTGATCCTGATAACGCCGCTCATACGTGTCCGTGCCCAGTGGTAAATTGGGTGGTGTGGGGGTGATGATCCTGTTCTTGGACATTAACGCCTACCGTCAGGACGAATATCAATACGAGGAGCGCCCAACTGCCAAGTTGTATTAATTTGATTTGAGCTGATCTTAAAGATCATCTGGCGACCGCGCATACGCGTGAAGATCATGCCAGTAAATTGCTCTGTAATGACATACGTATTGCTTTTAGCAACGGGTTGCGTAGCCGAACTTGTTACGCCAGAGCCTGAGTTAGCCAGACCATACAACGTCATTGATACTGAGGCGGGATCACCGTTAGGCGCGGCTTCAGCATTCTCAAATGTCAAATCAGGAAGGACGCGCCAAACAAAACCAAAGTTATGACCGTCACCAATATCAAACTCAGACGAGCTAATGTAAGCATTGATTGCAGTAGCGGTGCCTGTTGTGTTGTCATTTAATCCGGTTTCGTGATTAATTAAATTACCTGTAAGCGCACCACTGTTGTACTTCGCCGCAATTGGGAACGACTGCAAACCTGAGTCAAGCCAAGCGGTACGCTCCATAGTGCCGTAGTACCAGATGTTTTCTAAGTAGTTATAGATGACATATTTATCAACTGTGGAACTATTAGCTGAGCAATAGAACCACCATACTTCGTTGAAGCCCTCGTTAGTGCCGCAGAAGACTTGTAGGTTTTGTTCTTGGTTAATATCGCTAAATATAAAGCGACGCAGGTCACAGTTAAGAGTTTGTATACGACCATCGTAGGCATAGAACTTATCTACACCCATCCAATAAACAATACCAGAAGCAATCACAGCCGCATTTGGACTAATGATAGAAATGTTGTCGCCAAGCAACTGCGATGACCACACATATGGGGGTCCAAGGTACTGCAAAGAATAAACAGCAGAGTCAGTAAACACGACGATCTCTTGTCTAGCTTGAACTGTTGTAATAATTTCTGAGCCGTGCGACAAGCGCACACTACCAGCCTGATTAGTTGCGTTTGGTGTCCAGTTGTAAACGTCGTCTTGGTTAGACCAGCGAATCAACATCGGATCAATCAAAGAAGACCCGTAGTCATTGCATCCAAACACTAAGACAAAACGAGAAGTATCAGATACAACAATATTGTTTTGTGCAGTAGGCACGTCAACGATTAGCGATACAGTACCTGACCCAGTAGAAGCGGCGTTAATTTCATTACCAGCAGCATCTAGCAGGTTGAACGTCAAACCTTCCACGTTGTACACATAGTAGGTAGTAGCCGCAGATACGCCTGACGGTAATGAACCGCCAGAGAATTGAATAGCCGCGCCCTCTGTATATGCCACCGTTGAAGTCACAACTGTTGGCGAGGCAAACGAAAACGTTGCCGTACCGCCAAGAGAGTTAAGTAGCACGCCACGAGTTGTTACGCCGTCAGTAGCATCCCAGTAATAAATCCCACCTGTACGCGGACCATAGATTAAATCTTCGCCATAGTTAATCTGGTTCCATAAACGCAGTTGGCTAGTAGATGTGCCGCCATTGCCCCACGTAGTACCAACTTGACCCCAAGCCCCAGCGCCCCAACCTACGAGCGGAACAGGAATAGCAGGGCCAACATTAACTTGATACGCTGCAACGACAGACGCGCCGCCGCCAGGAGAGCCAGATGCATCAGTAGCGTTAGCCGTAGCCGATGCTACAAACGTGTAGCTGTTGGCATCAATAACAGTAATCTGATGCTCCGTATTAAGCACGGTAGCTGTTATGTTTCCGCCTAGCCCAGTAGCGCCGCTATAAGTTACGAAGTCGCCTGTTACGCCGCCATGATTTGTATCAGTAACAGTAATAACTGCTGAGCCGTTTGTAGCTACAAATGGATTGTTGTTGATTGTGGATGTAGCACGGATAGGCGTAACGTCATAGTAGAGACTACCCTGCTCAATATAAAATTTGAGGTTAGTGCCTACGCCAATTAACTCACTGCCGCCCAGTGTTACCCAGTTCCAAAGAGACCGACAGACGCCTTGGTATGTACCAGCAAAAGCGGGAATCCAGCCACCAATAACTTCTGGCGTGCCTTGGCGGAAACGAACTTTGTCGCACTCATACCAACCACCCTCAGTGGTATAGCGCGTGTTCTCTTTATTCACGCCCGGCTTGAACAGAATTTTTTGTAATGGCATGGCTTATTTTCCCATCAATTAGGAATCACATCAAGCATACAGCCGAGTGCCTTGTTTGTCGATAATTAACGCCTGTTTTCTAGGAGTAGCTGTTGGGGTGTTTGGGATGCTTACATGCGTCCAGCGATCAAACTCGCGTATCACTTGATCGTAAGACAAGCCAGCCGCAATGATAGTTTTGACGACCTCATCAGGAGTCACGCCAGGAACCCGAATGTCCGCTGCACAGCCGATGCGGTGCTGAGAAGTATCTTTTGAGCCCACAGCGTCATTGACTTGCTTACTGCGAAAAGCTGAGTTAACCATAATTGGTCGCCCGCCCAAGGCAGTTTTGACTTCCTCAAGGAAGGCGGCAAGTCGTTTGATGTTCTCAAGTTCGGCTTCGTTTGGTTCATTATCAAACTCGCGGTGGTCGGTGTGGGTCAACTCTTCAAGTGTAAAGTGTTCTGTAAGGTTCATTTCACTGGCCCTGCTTTTGAAAGTAAATCGGTCTTGGCTTGCGATCCTGCGCTAGAGCCAAAATAATACGCAATGATACCGGTCCACGCTGTGCCCAAGCTCCCAAGCATCATCAAGATAGCTGGATTATTGCTGTCGATCTGGTTAAAAAACATCATCACCATAATGCCAAAAAACCCAATAGTCACAGCGCCAGCCAAGACGGGCGGCATTATTGACCTAGTAGTAGCTTGCATCTCCCGCGCTGACTTTCTATCCTCAACTTCCAGTTTGGCAAAGTTCAAGCCCAACTCTTGAGCCTGCTTTTGAAGTTCGATCTCAGCTATTTTTACCTGCGCAATTTGCTCGGCAGACAACTTATTGTTTGCAATCATGTCCTGAACTTGGTCAGGTTCAACACCAACGGCTTTTGAAATAGCTGAGACCGCCATACCAGCCAACGGACCCCCCATAGCTGTAGCAATAGTCGGCGCAATTTGTTTAAGCCAATCCATTATTGTTTACTCCTTGAAAGCATAGTTGCGGCAATCTCCATCATGGTTCTTGTCACCTGAATGTCGGTGGGTTCACTGTCCCACCCCACGGTAATCTGCCCCACAAATCTGTTTGGGTCAGGTGGGATACTAATTCGGCAAGTAAAGGCAACACCTTTGGCGATATACCACAAGCCCATTTCGGATTGCGCTGAACGGTATTCTCCGCAAGGTATCTCACTGGCCATCAGCTTAACTACATCCGCGTTGTTGGCTGCATTCTGCGTAAACAACCCCACATCAAGCCCGTCGTTAGTTTTATCCCGACCTTCTTTGGTGTAAGCGCGGTACAGCACTCGGGTCCCAAACATGGGGTTCACTTTAAACACGGCAACAATAGTGGCGTTGGTGGTCTTGAATAAATGAGCAGCAGCGTCTTCCACCCTGTCCTCAACAATGCTAGGCATTTTCTTAGACTCTTTGTATGCGCCCATTAACAGTTCTTGGTTTTGCCAGACAAAGTATCCAGCAAATGCAAACACCGCCATGAGTATTAGCGCAAACAGTTTGAACGGGCTGTCTACATACGACAGTACCTTGCTCAATACATCCGCTGGTTTTTCGTCACTCATAGCCCAAGCATCCCTAAAAACTTGTTCACAATCTTGTCAGACAGATCGTCCGGCAGGAACTTGAGGAAGCCGAGCACGTACCACGCAATGCACATACGCACGAAGATTTTAAGGAAGAGGTCAAATTGCTTCTGGTACTCATTCATCGACCACACTTTGTTTTAGCGCACAGATCGGTTATCTCAGCAATCCCCCAGCCCACCGCGCCTAAGAACAGCACAATAATCACAATCACCGCAGCCCACATCATCTGCTCTTCTTCGGCTTCTTTGCGCTTCTTTTCTTGTTCTTTCAGTTTCCGCGCTTCAATGGCATCGTCCCTGTCCATCTCCAGCTTACGCGCCATCATCTTGTTGTACACGTCTATATTGCCAGTCTGCATGTAGAGAAGCTGAAGCTCTTTTTGCAGGTTTCTACTATTCATCAATGCGTTTTCAATACGCATCGCAATTTCAAAGTTTGACTTACCGCCGTTCTTTTTGGCAGCAAGCATTGACTTAGTGGCGTTACTCTCAGCGTCAAACAGACGCCCCACCATGACCGACAGGCCACCAATATCCTTGGCAACAGCTTGCGCTTTCTTTACAAGGCTGACTGCTTTCTCTAAGCCTTCTAACGCTGATATTGGGTCTAACGGAATCACGGCCACATCCAAACTACAGTAAACGTGCCCCACATAACGAAGGCTGCAATACAGGCTGCCGCAATAAATGCTTCAGCCCAGTCTCTCATGCTTATGGGATTTCAACGAGCATTGCTACGCCTACTGGAGCAGGTGGCGTGCTTGCCGCTCCGTTTGCAGCCAACTCTGCTTCGATAGCCGCTTTGTTTGCAGCAATTTGCGCTAGCTCTTCAGGTTCATAAGGTCGAACTTCCCAGCCCAGCACCCACTGCCCATCAGTAAGAACAGGCGGATATACGTACTCCGCGACATGGGTCGCAGGATCATGTTCAGGCATGGGGGCTGGCTCAACCACCGCATATTCAGAAGGCAGTGTGTACGCTGGGTATGTCAGCGATTGGTCAATCCCGCCATCTTCTTTAACGCGCCCTTCAAAGACAGGGCATTCCATCGTAACTATATTAACAAAAAAAGTCATAATGCCTCTTTATGGAATGTTTGTGAGCAGGTTGAGTGCTGTACTCATCGGGCCTGCAACGTTACCGGTTGTGGTAGGAGTAGTGCCGGGTTGACTCAAGTTCGCGCTCGGTGATGTGACGCTGATGTATGAAGATGCATCGCTCCAATTAGAGAACGAATCGTAGGTGAACGAAGAACTGTTATAGCCCGTGTATGTACCTGTTTTGGAACCATCATTTGGAACTTTCACAATCAAGCCAGCATAGTTGGGTATGCTGTAGGTCATAGACAAGTACATAGTACTTCCTGTGACAGAGATAGTGGGTGGCTTAGCCACGTTGCTGGAGCCTGAACTCACATAGAAACGGCGCTGCCATACAACGTTACCGCTAGTGTCAAACTTCACAAACAGAGGTCTAATTGCATTAGCGTTATAACCTGCCGCATACAGATACCCCGTTGCAGTATCTACAAAGAGATAGTTACCTTGGCAGTTTTGGTTATCGTCTTGGAATATTCTAGACCATATCAAACTACCCGAACTATCAAACTTCATTATTAGACCGTTCCCGTATATCCCAGCAGATGTGCCGTAAATCGAGCCTATGGCATACACATACCCGCCGTATGTGACCATGTGTCGAATAGATAATGAGTTACTTGAATTTGACGAAGCAGAAGTCTGTATCTGGCGATTCCAATTTTTTGCCGTGCCAGATGGGTTATATGAAAACAGTTTGGCTCGATAGTTACCAACATCATATCCGGCTATATACGTGTATGATCCATCGCCTGTGGCGGAGGTAGCGTTATCCCCGTCTCGGAATGACCATTGCTCTGTGCCGCCCGTGTCAATTTTAATCCAGAAGCCACCATTACCGCCGCCAACGTTACCAGAAGCATAGATATAGCCGTCTTGACCCTGCTGTACAACTTGTATGACGTTTGATATACCTCCGCCATAAAACGACCAATTCCGGAACCAATTAATAGTACCAGAAGCATTCACGCTAGATAGGGCAGCGCCTTGGTTACCGGCGTTGTTGTATCCACCGCCATAAACAGTGTTACCGTCCGTACTGGACCAACCAGACAATGCGAGACTACCTTGGTTAAGGTTGTTATTTTCTGAAGGGTACACAGAGTTGTTACTTGAAGTGTAGGCGCTTGCAGTTACAGCGCCGTCTTTGCTGATTCGCGTAGCGGGGGTATTGCCGTAGCCACCGGCACCAATAATAGAAGTAAAGCCGTTGCTGTCAGAACCACCGGGGAAGGCCCGCGCGCCAGACCAGTTGTTATCCAAGAACGCCATCCAGTAAGCGGCTGGTGTAGTAATGGTGTTACTTGTGCCGCTGTTCGCGCTCTGGCCAATGGCATTGTTAGCGCGAACGTAGAAGTTGTAGCTAGACTCAGAGCTCAAACCTGTAACCGTAATTGGTGAACTTGAGCCAGTAGCTGTTTGGCCGCCGCTTGAGTACACGGTATAGCCTGTAATAGCAGAACCCCCGGTAGCCAGAGGGCCCGAAGGCGCAGTGAATGCAACGGACGCTGTTGTAGCAGACGCGGCTGTTGCCGTACCGATTGTTGGTGCAGCAGGTACGTTGGCCGTTACAGAAGAAGTTGCGTTTGAGTTAGCAGATACGCCGCCCGGTGCGACTGAGTTGGTAGCTGTTACCACGCAACGAATCGCAGTGCCAACATACGCATCAACAATCTGATCCGTGCTAGAAGTTGCGCCACTAATGTTTGATGAGTTTGACTGCCACTGATAAGTGAACGTAGGCGCAGGAGCACCTGTCCAAGTGCCTGTTGAGCAGGACAGAGTCTGTCTAACTTGCGCAGTGCCCGTAACAGCGGGGGCTACGGTATTAACAGGGGCACTCCCGTAGGAGTTGCCCACAGACATCATCAAAATTCCGGTCATGTTACGTTTCCTGTGACAACACAAACAGTACCTGAGATAAACAACACATTGCAGATGCCGCGTGTTGCTAGAGAGATTGAAGACTTGTCAGAGTCTGTACCGCCAATATAAGCAGTGGTAATTGACATAGTCAACGTGATTGAGCCAGAAGTGTTGTTAAAGATAACAACAGCATCGCCAGCAGAGAATGTAGCATCAGGCACAACGATACTACCGCCAGAACCAACTTGAATAAACTCACCGACATCGCCTACAGCGAGGGTGTAGCTAGTGGTTTTAGCAGAGCCAGACTGAGGGATATTGATATATCCCAGCGTACCAGAAGTTGGTAGTGTCACGCCTGTAGCGCCAGTAACAGTCAACGTAGTCGCGTAGTTACCAGAAATTGTCAATGTGCTAGCCGCATTGTTTGCTACACCTGTACCGCCATTTGCAGGGCTTAACGTGCCAGTTAAAGCAGTAATTAAATCAGATGCGACCTTAACGATATCCGTGCCGTTATAGTAAACAAAACATGTTTCACCAACAGCTACAGTAACACCTGTTTGCCCGTAGGCTTTAAAAGTTACTGCGCCGCCTGTAGCAGCGTTGTCAACCAAATAAATTTTACTGTATGGGGCTTCGCTTACAGAGCCAAACGTAATAACCTTGGTGGTTGTTAGCGTACCTGTTACACGCACAATTGCGTACTGCGCCGATGTCGATGCAATGTTTGTGGCGCTTGAGTTACCTGTGGTATTAACTAAAGTTACTGCGCCGTCACCGTTAAAAGTGGTCGTGCCAGCAATAGCAATGTTGGTGTACTCGGTAATACCGTTGTTGACCGTATCGCCCCAAGTACCAGAGAGTGTTCCCTGCGTTGGGGTTACTAATCCTAGTTGTCCTGTTGTAGCTGCCATGTTCGTTCCTTACGAAGTGTTTATATTTTGCCAAGTTGTTGGCTGGTTGTCATCAATTAATTTCCAATAAACAGCCGTTACGTTGCCAACACTACCCGTTGCTAAATCGCCTGTCAAACTATGTGTTCTATTCAACCCAACAGTTCCTACAGCGCCCGAAGCAGATACACCAGATATCGCAACGGATATTCCTTGAACTACAGTTCCAACATAGCCAGTAGCTGCATTGGAGTTTAGCGGCACAATAACTTGGTTTACCTGACCATAAGCTATATTGCCCGATATTGCTTTAGTACTAGCTACACCGACTGTCCCAACACTACCCGCAGCTGCGTTACCTGTTAGAGCTCTATCAGCTGACTGAACAACTGAACCAACACTCCCAGAAGCGCCTACACCGGTTATAGCAATTGACCGTTCTGCAACAGTAACGTTACCTACTGCTCCAGCAGCGGCAACTCCTGTAATTGGATAGCCATAACCAAAACCTACACTGTAGCCACCCCAGACATTGCTGCCCCAAGTATCTGCGCCCCAGCCAAAGCCAACTAGTCCTTTAGCGCTAACACCAGTCAATGCTACAGTAACCGACGTACCGACCAGACCAACTGTTGCAATCGCTATGTCGCCTAACTCAGCAACCGATTTAGAAGCGGTAACTGAATCTACAGCGCCCGCAGCGGATACCCCAGATATTGCAACTGAAATAACAGGTGCGGCAGTGCCTACAGCTGCGGTAGCTTGATTGCCAGAAGTAGCAACTGCGCCGCCGTAGCCGTATTCACCCCACGTATTGTCGCCCCACCCGAGAGCCATAACCTACCTTTAGGTTGTAGCAATACGCAACAATGCAGTGGACGTATCGTTTGTAGGCATAGTCAATGTGAACGTACCAGCGGTAATTGTTTGTGAACCGAAGGTGTGGACGCTGACAGCCTTATTGCTCTGAGAAGAGTTATAAATCAACACTGAATCAAACGCAGTTGTCAAAGTCACAGTTGTATATGTGATCGAAGCTGAAGGCGTCCAGTAAGCTGTACCAGCTGTAGTCGACGTATTAGTCGCCGCTGGAGCCGTGGCATTCGTCACTACTACGCCACCTGCTGTGTACCCCGTACCTGTTACCTCATTAGTAGAGGAATACGCGGTTGTTGACGCATTAATTGTCGCGCTTGTCAAATACAAAGCTGCTTTAAATGTATCAGCGGTAGTAGCAGCGCGAACAGGCGCTGTACCAAAGTTGTGAGTTGCAGTAAGAACTTCGCCTAAGAACGAAGTGCACATTGCTTGGGTATTTGCCATGATATTTCCTTATTCAAGAGATGCTGCTTCGGCAAACAGCGGGGGTGAAGTTTTCAGGCTGACATGAGCAGAACGATGAACAAGTTCACCATCCAGCCAGTACTCAACCCAAGTTGTGTATTCAACGTCATTATCAACGGAACCTTCTCGCTTTTCAAGCAAAGACTCGTCCATTTCGCCTTTAGTTGTGGTTACAAGCGCCATTGAATTTCCTTAATTTATGCGAATAATCGCGTTGGTGTTATTAGCGGTGGGGAACTGCACAGTGAACGTAGCTGTGGAAGTTTTATCTGAACCAAAATCTAGAACACAAACAGTTGGGTTTGAACCGCCGACTTGATAAATCAAAGCCCCACGAGCTGTCAATGCTGCGGTCCAAGTGACATTAGAGAATGAAACATAGGAAACATCATTAGACGATGTAGGTGCAACGGATACCGTTAGCGCCTCTCCCCCTGCTGTATATCCTGTAGCAACGACTTCATCAGCTGATGTGTAGGACGCAGTGTCTGGGCCTAAAGAAGCCGCGCCTGTGTACAACGCAATTTTAAAAGAGCCAGACGTGAAGTTATACACCCCATTCATTAGCCCAGTAGAGAACGCGTTAGTGCCGCCTTGTTGTAAAGCCATCAGGTCACCGCCTGTCTAAATTGACCAGAACGATATGCGTCCTGACGCTCCATGCCATCACCCAGACGTTTAGCCAGCGCAAGTGCTTCCATGAACTTCTGGTTGTACAAGCCCATCATGTCTTGCTCACCCTTCATGTAGGTATAAGCTTCGACTAAAGAGCCATACAGCAACACGGAATCAAAGTTATCACCGAGCCAAGAAGTGCCAGCAGTAACAATTGATTCTGGGTAGTAGTAATAATGCAACTCTACGCCATAGGAAGCGTCAGGTGTTGGGCCGAAAAAGAACGACAACTCGTTTGTAATTGTCGTAACTATCACCGTTGGGCCAAACAACGCATAGTACTTAGGCATCCCAGTATCCGTCGTAGGATTTGGATACGACTGTCGGATAAAGTTAACATCTTTGTTAAGCAAGTATTCGTAGTTACCACTGCTATCTATAACCGCCATGGAGTACACAGCAAGAAAATCAAGCGGGCAATCCAAATACTTTGCCCCAGCCACAAGCGTACTAGTTACGTTTTTGCGGATAGATGGGAACTGTACCGAGTTGTAAATACGCTGCTCAGCCTGTTTAACAAAGACAGGAATCTCCGCCACGAAGTCGGCTTCCGTGTTCTCTGTATACGCCTGAATAGCGTCGCTGAGTTGCGTATAGTTCATGCCATTGGGCCTCGTGCCATTACGCCTTTGGTAGCCGCGCCATTACCGCGAGTTTTGATACCAGTTGTCTTGACGTCAGGATTGTAACCATCACGGTTGATGTTACCAACAGACATTTTTACAGCGTCTGCGCGAGTAGGCTTAGCACCGCTGTAGCCGTTGCCCAACTCAACACCAGCTGAAGAGCCAGTATGGGGCTGCGCATAGACTTCGGCATTGCCGATTTCTTTGCCGCCTTGCTTTTGACTGAATTTAGCCATGTTAGGCTCCCTTTTTGTATGTGAAGGAAGACTTCTTCTGGTTAGCTACTTTAGCCAAACCACGACCCAGAGTTTTCATCTGAGAATTAGTTTTGCCACCCTTGGCAAATTTTGTCATAGGCTGACCGGGATGCAGCTTCTTCTCGTGCTTGTGCACAGCTCCAGCTATCATCTTCTTGTCTTGTGCTAAATCTTTCTTGTCCATCTCAGACTCCTTATGTTGTTACTACCGTAACTGTACCAATTTCTACGCTTAATACCAAATTATTTGGAGTTAAAGCTGCATCAAAACCACTTGCGCCACCAACGGGATTCCAGCCCCATTGAAACACCCTGCTACCACCTTCTGGATAACCAAACCCATTTGGTGCTGTACTGTCAGTCAATAATATCTGCAAACCGCTAGTACCGGAAGCTTGATAGCTGACATCAGGACGAGGCTCACGCACAGCTTGTGGGTCATCCACAGGGTACATACCCAACTGCAACTGAGGCTGATCAGGGTCCCAGCATTCAGGACACACCTTCAAATTGAACAGGCGTGTCTTGATAATCTCTTTCTTCAAGTCTTTAAGCATGAACCGCTCATCACAGCGATCACACTGAGCAATTGCATACTTACCTGAAGCGTATCTACTTGGCATACATCACCTGTAGAACATCTGTCTTGGTACAAAGCGATCAGGAGCCTTATCACGGTCTTCCTGCGACGCAAGCAGCCACTGTTCATCATAGGAGGCTTTGAGCATCGCAATACGCTCCATAGGAACATCAGGGCGCTTAGAGCCAATGTAGTAAGCCAGACCAGCCACCGCGCATGGGATCAAGCGGAATGGAATGTCTTGAATGTTGACACCGCTGCCTGTGTCCTGCATACGGCGCATGCGCCAGTAGACGAATACGTATTGATCCCCTGGAGAGTTGGGGGTAGGCCACACGTTCACAGAGGTGAGGTTATTTACCGTTACGGCTGCACCCACTGTATGGCTAGCGGCAGTTGTATTAGTGCTGCCGTTGTACTGACCACGACTACAGTTAAGTAGCTGATTGCCGCTGACGTTTGCGTAGTAAATTGTCTCTGTTCCAATTGTGACGAATCCTGTAGCTGGTAGGTCTACTGTTGAGCTAAGCGTGATAGTCGTATCAGTAGAGAGGACCGCTGTTGCAACAGTAGATGAAGATAAATAATTCTGGTTTGACTGCCTATTAATCCATACTTGGATAGGGCGGCCTTGAGCCAATTTGTTTGGTAGTGTTGAGTACGTTGACTCAGAGATACGGCTGATGTTGATATCGATCTGATTAGGCGTAGTAGCCTGTGTACGGATAACTTGATCCAGCAAATCAATCGTATCGTTAGGCAACGCATAGACGCCTTGCCCAGTGTTCATTACGAATTGGCCTTGCTCAATAGTCCATAAATTGATGCCACGGTTAGCCCATTCAATCGTAAGCATGTTGAAAGATCGACGTGCAGTACGAAACTCATAGCCAGTACGAACCTCAAGCCCCGCCCGCTCATACGCTTCCTCAACCATATCGTTGAAGTCTAGATTAAATGCGGTGGTTCCTGAAGTAGTAGCCATTATCTAAATCCTGCCGTTTTCTTTGCAATCTTTTTAGGTTGCGCTACGAATTGTTGTCCGGCTTTTTTGCCGGCTCTTTTTGCTTTGGTAGTCGCAGCGTACTCCGCAGGGCTGAGAGATTTGATCGCAGCTTCTGGAAGATATCGCTCGCCAGTTTTACTAGACGGTTTACCACTTTTGGTTCTCCATTTCTGGTCGCCCCAATCCTTTAGGGATTTCTGTGGCGCTTTCAATCTCGGTAACCCCCGCCTGCCGCCTTGTACTTCTTAGCAACAAGCTGCGCTTTACGCGCTGACCACTGACCCGCGCCAGTGCCATGAGTTGCTGCGGCTTTTACTTGCGACACAATCTTCTTGCGAAGACCGGGTTTCGTATAATTGCCAGCAGCGTTTACTTTGCCACCCTCTTTGTATTGGGTGAAATCAGTGTCATCCCGACGGGCTTTCTTCACGCCGTTGGGCATTTTTGAAGGGCTAATATCGCCCATACCACGGGATGCCATCATGATTAGCACATCTTTCCACGGGTTTTACCCCGCTGAGCAATACCGTCACCACGACGAGAAGCAACGCTAGCAGAGCTAACAGAACCACCAGACTTCATACCAGTAGACTTCTTGGCTTTGAATGCCTTCATAGCCCGGTCAGCTTCTTGACGTTGCAAGCCAAGTTTAACCATTGCAGCGCGTTCTTCTGGAGACTTGTCCATGATGCTGCCAGTTTTAGGCGCTGGTTTTGTCTCAGTAATCTCAGGTTCGGCTTTAGTGACAGCTTTTTCAGCTACGTCTTTACGACGAGTCAAGCCACGTTCTTTATTAAGAAAATCACGCAGGCTCAAACCAGACTTAGCCAGCTCTTCCTTAGTCACAACACGCGGCTTAGGGGCGGCGTCTTTAGCTTTAGGAGTTTCTTCATTCTTAGGCCCCGCGCCCATAGACTTAGCAATGTCTTGAGATTCAGCAGAAGCATTTGCTGCTTCTTCTACATCTTCACCCGCGAAAAAACGTCTAACTTTTTTCATGGTTATTTCCTTTTAGCCATGCCGCCACCACACATGGTGATCATAGTACCGCGAGTTTTGCCTTTGGTAGCAATACCATCAGCGCGCTTAGAAGCTGAGCCAACAGAACCGCCTTTAGCGTAGCCTTTTTGGCCACGGACTGCGTCGCGTGGGTCTTTACCAGGCATAGGGGCATATTCGGTGTTCGTCAAAGACTTAGAGTAAGCCTTCTCAGTGGCTGTATTCATCTTGCGATCAGCCATTTCTTCCCGTGCTTGTTTTTCTGCTGGACTCATTTGAGACTCCTAAATTAGCATTTACCGCCGTATGCCATTTTCTTCTTGGCCATACCGCCTTTTTTCATGCCAGTACCAATTGAATTACCAGCCATCTTGACCATAGTACCTTTGGTCTTGCCTTTTGTAGCAACACCATCACGGCTAGGAGCTGCGGTTTTTACAGCACCCATACCTGAAGCTTTAGCGGAGCCACCCATTGACATCTTTTTCATATCGCCACCTTGTTTAAAAGTTTTGCCTTTATCGGCATTGTTGAACTCTTTACCCACGGATTGTGGGACTCCTACTTTCTTAGCAAACGATGGGTTGTTCGCCACCGCTGCCATGAAATTGTGTTGTTTCTTGCTTACGCTTGGCATGTTAAACCTTAATGATCCAACCTTTGCCAATCACAAAACCAACAACCAACATACCAATCCAAATAAGCGCCTTCTCCACAACGGTCTTACCAACCTTCTTGTAGAACTCGCCAGACATCTCTTCGATGGCCAGCTTTGCCGCTTTACGGGCAATCGCTTCTTCGCGGTCTGTTAATGTGATTTCAGTCATATCAGCAATTCCAAGCCCTAAGAGCTTTGTTGATTCGTGAGTCTGGATCGTTGGCGGTCTTTGCGGAGGTCAGCTTCTTTTTCATGCCACTCATCCTCGCACAGAAAGAGTCGCGCCGGGAGCCGCCTTCTGGCTGGGGCGGTTTCAAATTCATGCCTTGCGCTTTCGCGGAGGCCCGACCCTTGGCGTTCAAGCCGCCCTTCTCGGACTTGCCCTCTTTCCTCTGCCATGCTGGACTCTTAGCCATAGAACACCGTGATTTTTGCTGAAGTTGGTAGCGTAACATGGACATTTGTATCAAACAAAATGCCTTCGCCTGGAATCAAATTAGCAAATGGGTTATTAGTGTTTGCAGGGACATTAAACTGTAAACGAATAGGGCCAGTAGCGCTACCGTCACGGAAAATAACATCACCAGCAGTACCGCCAGACAAACACTGATAACCTTTAAGGCGAGTACGCTCAGACACTACTGTGCCTGTAGCTTCAGAATGCGCCGCTCTTACGTCATATTGCATTGTCATAATTAATCTCCTTTAAAACGAGGCCAAAGCCCCTAAGATCAATTAGGAAGGAGTAACAGCGGTAGTACCGTCTGCATTCACCCAAGTGCTAGTAGCAGTCGCGCCTGTAGCGATCTTCAATGTGCCCAAAGTAGTGTTGAACACGATTGTGCCTGCAACTTTACCAGTAGTGTTTACAGTTGATGTTGCATCAGCAATTTGCGTTGTAGTAGCAGTGCGGAGTTGAATGTATCCAGCGGTAGCAACAACGTTGCCTGTTAATGTGCCTGTAGCGTTGCCGGTGACGTTGCCTGTTACGTCGCCAATGAAGCCATTTGTGGACGTTACTGGGCCGGAGAAGGTGGTCGATGCCATGATTTTTCCTTACATACAAGTGGAGTGCATTAGTCTGTATGTCGTCAGCCGGGACTGTCTAATGCACCGGAAACCCCGGGATGGTGTATTTATACACCATTTAAAAATAAATGCAAGAAAAAAGGGAGCCGAAGCTCCCTTTTTATTAGGCTCCAGCGGAACCGTACATGCCCAGAGGGTCAGACCAGCCGAAGCTGTAACGCTCACGAGACTTGTAACGCACGTTGCCTGTATCGAAGTCACCGTCCATGCTGTTCTGCAAGGGGGTACGAACGAAGTGCTTCATGCCGTTAGGTACATCAGTTGTCAAGAACCAAGCATTGGTGTCGGTCAAGAAGTGGTTAATTGTGTAACCTTCAGGAATCGAACCGTTGTTCTTCAATGCATTGATATCGTTGTCAGCTGTGCTAACGCGGAGTTCAGTCTCGAGCAAACGAGTTGCCGTGAACTGCAATGCAGAAGGAACGACCAATTTCTTGGGCTTAGCAGCAATCAGCAAACCACGCTCATCTGTCCAAGCAGCGATTTGAATAACGGCGGCTTCCA